>OFSC01000046.1_pt1 | contig 95560 bp, 86 predicted proteins | sample 1543201 | NCBI WGS metagenome assembly OFSC01 (sample SAMN04209228, study PRJEB22552) | human gut metagenome | biome: gut; material: feces | host: Homo sapiens | place: USA: Oklahoma
ACGAAACTAATGGAGATAGAACTAGTGATGACTTATATTGTTAATGATATTGTTAGTGATATTGGTCATGGAGATTTACTCTTATAATAAAAAGTTATAGAGGTGAAATTAGAGGTGACGAGAGGTATTGAATGTGGAGAAAGAGGATGTGGAGATGAAAGTGGTGAATGTGGATTTCGTGGAGAATGAAATGGTGGAGATGGATGTGGTTCAAATAGGGTTAAATTGAGGTTGAATGTGGAGATGAGAGTGATTGTGGGAGTGGTGAATGTGGAGATGAGTGTGGAGATGGTCATGCTAAAGAGACTAGACCTGCTGGTATTCTTCCTAATCCTCCTCATCCTATTAATAACACTCCTAATAATCAATCTAAACCTATTGTTCCACTTCTCTCATTTCGTTCATTATAACCTTTAGTTATATCTTCATAACCATTCGTTATAACCTCTAGTTATATCATCGTTGTTAGTATCAGTTCCAACTCCTTCTCTTTCTCTCCTATAACTTCTCGTTATACTATCATAATCTCTAGTTCCAGCATTATAACCTCTATAACCTCTAGTTATATCACTATCAGTTTCAGTCATAGCATCATCATTATCATCTCATTGACGTTCGTCATGACGATTAATCATACAATCGTTATTAAGACTAGCTCTAACAGTATTACCAAGTCTAATAAGACTTCTAGTCATAATGACCAATAGCATTAGTTCTAGTTAATAATAGCACTATTAATACTATCAATATTATAATAACTATTAATACTAGTCATGCTAATATTACTGGTGATATTACTAATGATATTCTTAATATTCTTGATATTACTGATTCTCTTTATACTAATGATACTCTTGATACTATTGATATTTATTATACTCGTGGTAAGTTAATTCCTATTGCTATAATGATTTTAGTTATTTTAATATAGCTATTGATTATTAGTTAGAATTATAGTATAAATAAATTATAATACATTTGGAGTATTATATTTAATTATTATATTTGTCGTGTTGTTCAGTAGAGTAATATTGCTACTGATAATAATATTAATCTTAAACTTATAAGTGTTATGGTAAATTTTGATAATGTTACTAGTAATGTTCAATCTAAGCCTAGAAAGAAAACTATGGCTGAAAGTTTAGAAGAAGCTAAACAAGAAGGTAAACTTGTTGTTCTTGAAGAAGATACACAAGTTAATGCTGTTGCTAGTAGTGAAACTGTTCAGCCTAAGAATAAAGTTAGGAAGAAGAAACAAAGTAAAGTTCGTAAGCAGGAAGAACAAACTACTACTACTATTGTTAGTCAAGCTAATGAAGATAATGATTTTAAAGATGCTAAGACTGATAAACGTGGTGTTCCTGTTGGAATTAATATTCCTCAACATATTCTTGATGTAGTTTGTATTGTTAAATTCAATGCTGCATTTAGACGTCATACTTCTCTTAATATTCTTCATGCTCTTGAAGATGATGGAAGAATATGTAATTCTAAAGGTGCTTATGTTGACTTCTTATGGAATAAGTTTAGAGTTACTGCTGATGGTGGACTTCGTAGAGAATATAGATATACAGATGATTTATTCATTGATGCTTTAGTTAAAGCTCATGCTGATGTTGCTAGTGATAGTCAGCGAGTTATTGGTATTATGATTGATACTGAAACTGAACTTCATAAAAAGAATAAAGATTCTGAAGCTAGCTAAGTTTGTAGTATAGACTCCCCGTAGAGGATGGATAGTGCTGTTGAGCTTGTTAAAGCTAATTCTCATGTTCTTGCCATTTTTATCCATTTTGTTTATTGGGTTTGTTATAGTTAACTAGTTGATTATAATCATCCTCTACTCGGAGTTTATTTTATATATAAAGACATGGAAAGAACTGATATTTATTTTGTTGAAGATGATACATATTTCAATAATAATGTTGAAGGTGTTGAAATTCATGCAGAATGTCTAAGTCAAGATTTTGACGATATTGCTTGGGAACCAATAGTTGACGATAGTCCTATTGTTGACCCTGAAAATGATGTTTTTGGTTATTATGATTAAATAGATAAAATTATGGAAAATATTAATATTAAAGTTATTCTTGATGAAGTTTTTGGTAAATCTTGTAATACATCTAATAATATTGCTTGTGATACCTGTAAATATAAAGAAGATTGTAATCTTCTTAATAAATTCATTAATGATATTAAAGATAAAGGTTTATCTCCAGACCAATATGTTAGAGGTTTAGCTTTATTTATATATGTTCTTAGAGAACAAAAATATCTTAATGATTTTGGTAAAACTCAAGAAGATATTATTATTAAACTCGATACTGAAGATAGATTTGATTGGCTTATTAATCGTTGGTATAGTATAATTGAAAATAAAGATATACTTAAACCTATTATTGCTGTTTTTCCTAAATATGCTAAAGATATGATTATTAATATTGTTGAAGCTAATACTAAAATTAATCATTTTATAAGTCAACATATTGTTGATAGTTCTTATAAAGAACGTAATGAAATTATTAAAATGGTTAATCAATCTGTTGATAATAATAAACAAAAGAATAAGTTTAAGAATGTTAGTGATGATGAAATTTATGATGAACTTAAACGTAGAAAAGCAAATAAATCTGCTAAATAATCCCACATAATTTTGATTGTATTTCTAACACTATTGTCTGTGAAGATAATAGTGTTATTTCACTTGCTGATGATGGAGGAATTGAACTCCGAAACTATGATATTGCTATTATCCGTTTTAATTTCTAATTGTAACTTTTGTAATAGTACGGTCTGTGAAGATAGTGCTATTAATATTTATCATAGTCCAAGTGTTATATGTCATATTTGATTTGGTGTTAATGATGTTATTATTGATTGTAAAATTAGTAATAACAATGTCTGTGTCAAACATTTCGTTTATATGATTTCGTATTTGTAGATTTGCCTAGCATTGTCTGTGAAGATAATGCTAGGCTTTTTAGTATGTATATTATTAATTTTAAATATATTATTAAAATGGATAATTATGATTCTTTTATTTTTGATGGTCTATTAGATAGATACATTGAAGAACAAGCTAAGTTTAAAAAAGGACAAGTAGTTTATATGGAATATACTTATCAATATCATAATCAAACTAAGCTTGGTATTTGTGTTGGTATTGTAACCGAAGTTGGAATTACTAAAATCGAACGTACAGTAGGTAATAATAAATATATTAATTATCCTATTGTATATACTGTAACTCATGCTAAAGGTGTTAGTCGTTGTGTTAGTGAATGTAAACTTGGTTCTGTATCTGAACATATTCTTAAAGAACGTCTTAAACGTGATGGTGAGAATAATGAACAAAATAATGAGCCTGCTACAAATGACTAGCTATTTATGTTCATAACATATTCATAGATATGATTCTTTTGCTCTCTGTTGAATTTTCATATATAATCTGATTAATCTATCACGATTAATATTGAGTTCAATACAGGGCAAAAGAACTAGCTAATAAATGTTAAACTAAAAATTTAATATAGTTTTATTATGAATTATATTACTTATAAGAATATTGATGGCACTATTACATCTGGATTTAAAGTTAAACTTTATGATATAGTTACTTTGAATGTTGGTTATTGGAAAGATAAACTTGCTATTGTTCTATATATTAATGAGGATAAAAAACAAATTAAAGTTCGTATTATTGAATGTGGTATGAACTTAACTCTTAAAGTTAAAGATGTTCAATTTGTTAATCATAATAATAGAACTGCTGCTCGTTCTTATATTGATTTATGTAATAAACTATCTAAAACCTTTCGTAATAAATATACTGATAAACAGTATATAAAAGATAATTGGTTTACTGATAAGTTTATTATTAATGATATAACTGCTGATACTATTGCTAAAGGTATTGGTCAATATATTACTAATACTGATAGTGATAGGTATTCTGTTAGTGCTATTATGTGGCTTAGTGATATTAAAGATTATATAGATGCTTTACTTAAATATGGTGATTTTGATTTTGTTGCTAAAGTATTTAAAATCTATAATATTACTGATACTAGATTTGAACTAATTCGTAAACTTTATCATTATTTCTATGATTGAAAATGTTTCTCATTTTATACTTGGTATGATATTTGGTTTATCTGTATATCTTTTTATAAGAATTAGCATTGTTAGTAAAAAACTAGATAGACTTATTAGAGATATTAATGATACTCAAAATTGGATTAGAAAGATTCAAATTGATATTTGCGATATTAATAAACAATGGGAAGTTAAAAGAGATAGAGATAGAAATAGACTAGATAGAATTGAAGATAGGATTGGTAAACTTGCTAGTGATTTTAATGATATTATTAGAAAGAAAGTTTAATGACTAGCTTGCTTCCATCCTCTACGGGGAGTCGCCACGGAGCGTAGCGTAGTGGCTCTACTAATCTTACTATTATTGAACTTATTATAGTTTTAACTATTAAATATAATTGTTTTATTAATCTTTAAAAATGTAAAGTACTTATGAAAAAGTATGATGAAGTTTCTGTTGTTCGTCAACTTAATAATGTTGGCGCTGTTATTGGAATCAATTCTGCTAGTAAAGTTATTAAAGTAGCTAAAAATAGTGCTATTGGTAATGGAACTAGTGGTAAGGTTGATTTTCTTACTCATTATTGTGGTTATCATGTTGAGATTGTTGATGTTGTTCAACAACAAAAAGAACATGATGAAGAAATTGCTGCTAAGAAAGCTGCTAAAAAGGCTGCTTGTAAAGCTAAGTTTGCAGAGTATAATACTTTTAAAGGTATTACTCGTGCTGTTGATAAACGTATGCGTACTATTAAAAGAAAGTAGTATGCTATGTTTAGCTTTAAATTCTCATTTGGAGTTGTAGGTAAATCCAAAAAGAAAGGAATAGTCAATAAATATGTTATTATAGTTGCTAAATGTGAAGGTATTATTAGATATATTGATGGTACTTATAAAGTAGAATACAATGGCAAACTATATAGCATTACAGGTGAAAGTTACAGAACTAAAGGAAAGAAAGTTGTTTATGCTCGTCGATTAGATGAATATAATCATAGAATTAAAATTATAAGAGATAGTGAAAATAGAAAAACTGTTGATACTAGATTTTATATTCCTTTTGCTGCTGGACTTATAGCTAAAGGTAAAATTGTTAAAATGCCTTTTGCTAAGGAATTGTTTCATATTACTACATGTTATAATCGTGGTGATAGTGAATCTACTATTTTAGCTTTTCAAGAATGGAAAGAATATGAAGATAAAGTTAAAAATAATCTTATTGATGTAAACAACGAATTGTAATGATTGGTAATCTTAATATTGCTAATAGTAATAGAAAAGATACTAACATTAAGTTTACTAAAGACCAAGAAATAGCTGTGCATGAACTTATTGAGTTTCTTGCACAGCCTTGGGATGATAAGAAATATATTAATGCTCTTTGCGGTGCTGGAGGTACAGGTAAGACATTTGTTATTAAATATGTTATTAATAATTGCAAATGGTCTGGTGGTGTTATAGGTTGTGCTGCTCCTACACATAAAGCTTGTAGAGTTCTTAGTAATTCTATTGGTGAAAAAGAAGTTAATACTATTCAATCATTGTTTGGTTTTAGACTTGATGTTAATATTGAAAATTTTGACCCTGAAAATCCTGCCTTTAATCCTGTTGGAAAAGATAAACTAGATGGTCTTAAAGTTTTAATTATTGATGAAGCTTCTATGCTTAATGCTAAACTTGTTAAGTATATTAGTAATAAATGTAAGAAGCTTCAAATTAAAGTTATAATGCTTGGTGACTCTAGTCAGCTTCCACCTGTTAATGAGAAAACTAGTCAAGCTTTTCTTATTGCTAGTAATACTTATTATCTTAAAGAAGTTGTACGACAAGGAGATAATAATCCTATTAGTAAACTTCTTAAACTTCTTCGAGAAGATATAGATAGTAAGAATGGATGGAGATTTCTTGATTATATATCTAAAAATAGACAAGATTATAATGAGGAAACTAAAGGATTTTATGTTTGTGGTCAAACTGAATTTTCTAATTTAATTGATACTTGTTTTAATGATGAAGAATATACTAAAAATATTGATTTGTATCGTATTATAGCTTATACTAATAGTCGTGTTGCACAATGGAATAACCATGTAAGACATATGATTATTCAAGATGCTGATAAAAGTCTTATTACTCGTAATGATTTAATAATGAGTTATACTACTGTTGTTAATGTTTTTAATGATATTATTATAAACAATAGTGAAGAATATATTGTTAAAGATATTGTTGATACAATTGATAATGATTATGAGTTTAAAGGATTTCTTATTAAGTTTCAAGCTATTCATGGTGGTGCTATAACTCAACCTTTATTTGTTATTGACCATTATGATAACTATACATTTCAGATGTATTATAAGAAGTTGACTAGTCTTATTGATGATGCTAAAAAAGCTAGTAGTTCTGAACGTGGAAGTAAATGGAAACAGTATTTTGATTTTAAACGTAAATATCTTATCGCTTCTAATATTACGAATAGTAATGGTAAGATTTTATTTAGTCGAGATTTAGATTATGGCTTTGCAATTACTTCTCATAGAGCACAAGGTTCTACTTATAAAAATGTATTTGTAGATATTAATGATATGATTTATGATAAATATGGTCATCCTTATACTAATAGAGATGAAATGCTTCGTAGATTGTATGTTGCTTGTTCTCGCGCTAGTAATCAATTAGTATTATCTTATGGCAAGTAAAACTGTTGACGAATATCCTGATTGTGAAAGATGTCCAAATCGTATATTTAATACAGGTAAATGTATACAAGGTGGTAGAGGAAGTATTCATGGAGATGTTGTTTTCCTATTTCCTAGGGGTGATAGAAATTATTGTGAAGGTTATCAATTATTTACTGATATTGGTAATCTTTATGATGAATATTCTGGACGTAATAACACTGAAGATGTATATATGACTTATAGTATTAAATGTGCTTGTTCTAATAATTATAATACATATCTTACTGCTATTGATAAATGTCGTAATATTCTATGGAAAGAATTAGCTAGAATTAATTATAAGTATCTATTTATATTTGGTGATGCTTATCTTAGTATTAGTAATAATCATATTCCTAGATTTATGGCTACTGGTGGTAAGTATATATTTAATAATTATTCTCCTCTTATTAAATTTAAAGATGATAATCTTTATCATATATTTAAACAGCGTTTTGCTGATGATATTAATTGGGTTAATCAAAATAGAAATAACTATGGATTAAATTATATAAATGATTAATTGTATAGCTTATGATGTTGAAGTTTTAAGAAATTTCTTTTCTGTTACTTTTGTTAGTATTAATAGTTATCTTAAAGTATTTAAAGATTGTGTTAATGCTGATAATAAACCTATTCCTTTAGTTCAAAAACTATCTGTTGAAGAAATTAAGGCTCGTCTTAAAACTGTTGAAAAATATAAGTTTTATATAACAGATAAATACGATAGTCAATTACTTTCTATGATAGGTTATATTAATAAGACTAGATGCTATAAAGATTCTAATGGAACTATTATTCGTACAGACTTATATGGATTTAATAGTTTTAATTATGATAATCTTATGATTGCTGCTTTACTTAGTTTTTATATGCGTACGAATAGTACGAAAGAACTTATTAATAAGTTATATGAAACTAGTAAAACTATTATTTCTAGTCAAGATGATAAAGATAAATTTAAAACTGATTTTTATCTTAATAGTCTTAGAAAATATAAACTACCATTTACAGGTGTTGATGTAATGCGTATATTTGCTCTTAATAAAGCAAGTGTAGTTGTAGATAGTAAAACAGGTGAACGTAAACCTGTTCCTAAAGGTTTAAAGCAAACTTCTATTAATCTTCAATGGTATGAACTTCTAGAATATGAACTTCCTGATATTAATGAAAAAGAAGCTGAACTATATGATGAAATTCCTAGTCTTAAAGGAATGAGTATTAGTCAGCTTAATAAACTAGTAGATAAATGGGATAGATTTATTCTTGATGAATATATTGAACCTATGATGTATTATAATCTTAATGATGTTTTCATTGTAGCTGAAATAGTTCGTCTTTATCCAGAAGAAATTAAATCTCGTTATGCTATTAGTAAAGCATATGATGTTGATGTTCTTAATTCTAGTCGTAGTAAGACTGCTGATATTCTTTTTGAGAAATTTTATAGTAAGTTTAGTGGTCTTGCTCCCGAACAATGGAAAGGTAAGAAAACTGAAAGAACTGCTATGAGTTTTAAAAAAGTTATTTTTCCTTTTATTAAATTCAAAACTAAACCTATGCAAGACTTTCTTGATGAATGTCTTAAAACTACTATTTATAGAGTTAATAAAGATGCGTTTAGTAAAGAAGTTAAAATTGGAAATGTAACTTATACTGTTGCAACTGGAGGTTTACATAGTCAAGATAATCCTGTTGAACTTTGGAGTAGTGGAAGAGAATTATTTCCATCCTCCACGGGGGGTCAACACGATGTACTTGGCAATGATGATTATGTTTATATTCATGCTGATATTAATAGTATGTATCCTAGTATTATTGCTGCTCATAAAGTAGCTCCAGCTCATCTTGATACTAATGCTTTTTGTAATCTTATTGGTTGGCTTAAAAATAAGAGAGTTGAAGTTAAACACAGCGATGAAGATACTGTTGACGGAATTGATAGAGATACTTTAGCTTTAGTTTTAAAGATTGTTATTAATTCTGTTTATGGTAAACTTGGATTTGAAAATGGTAATCTTTATGATAGATTAGCTGTACTTAAAACTACTATTAATGGGCAGTTAATGATGTTAATGTTGGTTGAGGAATTAGAGTTAAACAATATTCATGTGTTAAGTGCTAATACAGATGGTATTGTTATTAAACTTTATAAACGAGATATTGATATTTATAATCGTATTAAAGATGATTGGGAACAAACTACTAAACTTAAGTTTGATACTGAGTATTATCATTGTCTTGTTAGTAGAGATATAAATAATTATCTTAGCCAATTTAGAGTTATTAAAAATGGTGTTCATAAACTTAAACTTGAATCTAAAGGTGCTCTTAATCCTATGATGTATTCTCTAGATTTAACTAAAGGTTATTCTATGCCTATTGTTGCTCAAGCTATTGAAAACTATTTTCTTAAGAATAAACCTGTTATGGATACTCTTCAAGAAGCTACTAATATTCTTGATTTTTGTCTTACTCAAAATGTTGGTAGACAATTTCATGTAGAAGAAACTAAGATTGAAAATGGACAAGTTACTCATGTTGTTTGTCAAAGATATGTTCGATTTTATGTTTCTAATAGAGGTTATATTATTGAAAAAGTTCATAATGAAAATGGTTCTCGTAGTAGAATGGCAGCTGGTTCTGTTGTAACAGTTATTAATAGTCTTGATGATAAAGATATTTCTCTTAGAGATATTAATTTTAAATTTTATTATCAAGAAGCTATGAAGATTATTAATCCTATTAAACTTAAAATTTCTCCTAAAGGTAAAGGTAAAAGTAAAATTAAAAAATATAGTGGTATGTATAATCCTATTTTTAATGAAGATGATTTTGGATGAGAAATATAGTTGAAGAAACTTATGATAGACTAATTAATAAATGGGGTTCTAAAGAATATAAAGGTATTGGAACTATTAATTGTGTTCCACCTGTTGATTATTGTGAAATTATAAGTAGAATTATTAGTCTTATGAGAAATAAGAATGATAATATTAAAATACTTATTGTTACAGATAATTGGAAAAGAAGAACTGAAATTGTTGATGGTCTTAAAAATCATAATATAAATATAGATACTATTAATATTCTTACTCATACTTATGTTAATAGTAGATATAATTATAGTTATGATATTTCTATTGTTGTTGGAGTTAATGAATGGAATTTATCTTGTAATACAGTTTTTAATCATGCTAGATTTAAACTTATGATTTTAACTGAAAAAACTATTGATACTTCTACATTAACTAAGATTTATAATAATATTCCACCTATTAATAATATTCTAAATTCTAGTGGTATGCGAGCCATACTCCCCGTAGAGGAACACAGAGAGCAGATTTTATTTACTAGTCAAGAAGATATTACTAATTATGATAAATATACTGAATTTATTACTCAGACTATTCAAGTATTTGGTAATCTTGATAATATTAAATGTGCTCGAAATGGTACTCAAGATGGACGTAGTGCTATTCAATATATTACAGAAATAGCTGAATATAATGGATGGAGTGCTGATATGGATATGACTAATCCTTTTAGTAAACAAATTGATGAATGTTATAATCCTCTTGTTCTTGCTGAACGAGTTAAGACTTTTTATAATATTGTTCGTGAACGTATGCTTATATGTTCTGATAATGTTTGTAAGCTAGAAAGGATAGTTGAAATTATTAAAGATAATTCTGATAAACGATTTCTTATTATTAGTAAGAGAGGTGAATATGCTGCTACTGTAACTAAATATATTAATGATAAACTAGGTGAAATTTGTGGTGATTATCATGATAAAATTGAGGATAAAGTTCTAGTTGATGATAATGGTATTCCTGTTTTGTACAAGTCTGGAAGCAAGAAAGGGACTGCTCGTATAATCAAATCTAAGGCTATTTCCACGCTGAATTTGAAGTCTTTTAATGATGGCTTATTAAGAGTATTATCTATAAAAAATAATTCAACTGACAGCCTAGAAACAAGCGTAGACGAATGGATTTTAACCTCACCTTTATGTGATACCATAGATGAACTTATTTATCGTTATAATAATGTTAATTGTAGTCAATCAAAACTTAAAGTACATAAACTTTATATAGCTGGTACTATTGAGGAAGCAAGTCTTAAAAAGGAAAAGTTATCGGCTAACCATGAAGTTATACAGAATGTTAATTCTGATATTAGTGCTCAAAATTTTGATGATATTGTTTGCTAGTATAAATATAATAGTTACATTTGTTGTGTAATCAAAATTGCTCTTTGATAGAATGGACGAAGATAAAGAAGTTAAAGTTAATGATGCTGCTGTTGATGTTAGTAATAGTGGTATTGAAAAACAACATGGTATTCAACATTCTGTTGCTCCATATCAGCTTAATTATATGAGTGAAGCTGAAATTGCAAGTCTTGAAGTATTTATCAAACGTGTTATGCGTAGTGATAAATGTGGTATTAAGTCTGTTGAAGATGGTCTTGCTATTGCAATGAGAGCTAAAGACCTTAGACTTCCATTTTCTACTTGCATTGAACATATTCATGTAGTTCAAGGTAAAACAGGTGTTGATGTTCACATTATTAAGGCATTACTTGTCAAAGGCAGCGTGAGTTGGGAAAAAGTAGATAATTATCGCGCTCTGTACGAATATACAGATGGCTTTAATGCTTATGATGAAGATAAACTTCCATCTGACTGTATTAAGTGTCTTACTCCCAAAGAGGCACAAACTAAAAATGCAGAAGATAAAGACCATGAACATATATATGTTTATCCTGTTAAATATTATAAAGATTATAATGGTAATGTATATAAAGAATATCAACTTAATGGTAAGTTTGAAATAGCTACTAATACTGCTGAAGCTAAACAAATTGCTTCTACTGGTAAAGTTCCTGTTTATAGAATACCTGCTGTTCCTATTGATTATATTACTAGTTATCGTTTTTATCGTAAAATTGGAGAACATAATATGGTTGCTACTGGTGAGTTTACTTATAAAGATGCTATTGTTGCTGGATGTTTTGAAAAAGATACTTATAAGAAATATCCTAAAATAATGATAAGTCATAGAGCATTTGTTTATGGTGCTCGTGAAATTGCTAATGATTTAATTATGGGCTGTTTAAGTACAGAAGAATTAAAGACTATGCAAGGTATTGATTTGAGTAATGAAGATATTATTGATATTACTGAAATTCAATAACATAAACAAACTAGAGAAATTATTATTAAACAAAACAGTCGTATGACTGATATTATTCCATTTTTAAATAATTATAATTATGAAAGACTTTAAGAAAGGTTTGAGTTTTGGTATGGGTATTGTTAATGCTGGTCAAAGAGCAGTTAGTGAAGAACCTGAATTGGTAGTTGTTTCTACTCCCGGTAGTTTCCGTATGACTGCCCAAGTTTCTAAAGCTCTCGGTATTGCTCATGGTGAATATGTAATGTTCATTAATAACTGTGCAAATATTGATAATGCTATTATCAATAAAGTACCCGAAGTTGTTGCTTTCTGTGAAGAACAAGGTTTGGATATTGAATCTCCCGAAGCTGCTATGGCTGTTCATGCTGAATTTGATATTTGGGCTTTGGCTAAAGGTATTGCTGAATTAGACAAGAATGGTAATCCTTGCATTACTCGTGTTCGTATGACTAAGAATGATAAGATTAAGTATGTTAATACTTATTTCCAAGAAACTCTTGAAGGTGCTTTATCTTCTTCTAATGAAGAACTTAAAGCTGCTCTTGGTCGTGAAGGTATTACCGAAGATGAACAGAAAGAACTTTTGGTTAGCTGTATTCAAGGTGATGAAGTTGCTAAGATTAAAGGTTCTAAGTGTGCTAATACTGCTGCTTTGTCTGGTATTGGTGTAACTCTTAACTTTACTGATTCTAATGTTTGGAAACAGTTGAAAGCCGATATGACTGATGAAGAAGCTACTTCTAAGAATCGTGTTTATACAGTAGATATTGATAACTTGCAAGAAGCTGTTGTTAATAACGGTCATAAAGATATTGTTGTTAAGATTGCAATGCTTACCGAATATAAAGATGAAGAACCTGTTCGTATCGGTAAGAAAGCTGAAAAAGAAGAAATTGCTGAATAATCAAATTTTCGTCCTAGAAATATAGTATCTTGAACATAGAGCTGCATTGTTAGTATTACTAATGGTGCAGCTCTTATTTTATATAATAATTCTTTTAATTACTTTAATTATGTCGACAGAAAAAGAAATTAAGAATGAAGCTACTGTTGTAGCAAGTGCTGAACAAACTGCTAATGCAGAAGTACAAACTCCTAAAAAACGTAGAGGTAGAGGTATTAATAACGATTTACGTGATGTAACTCGTAAAAAGTTTGATGAACGTACTGATTGTAATAAAGCTAATGGCTTGTTTATTGGTCATCTTGAAGATGTTAAAGTTGATTTGGCTACATTGAAAGATGATGTTCAAGGTATGCCTTCATTTGCTGGTATGAGTATTCCTTATCTTACATTTACTTTTGCTAGTAATCATGAAAATATCAATGAACGTCGTTATGTAACTCAACGTCTTCTTCCTGCTGAAAGTAATGTTGAAACTATTCCCGGCGGTAAAGGTGCTTGGAAAGTTGATAACATTTTCCGCTTTATGAAACATATATATAATGTATTTGTTCTTAAAGGTCGTGATTTAACAGAAGAAGAAATTGATGCTCTTACTTTGCCTTTTGAAGATTTTGATGAAAATATGCAGTATGTACCTGTTGAGGCTAAAGAAGTTATAGCTGGTTATAAAACTGTGTTTGAAAATTATGTTAAGTTACTTAACAATAATGGTAAACCTGTTTATAATGATGCTAAAGGTAAACCTATTACTATTTGGATGAAGCTTCTTCGTTTCGTTAAGAATGATGGTAAATGGCGTGCTATTGTTGGAAGTAAATCTTCATTTGGTGATTTAGGATTTCCTACATTTATCAATGATGGAGTTATTGAACTTTATAAAGAACAATCTGCTCCTAGTTTGCATATTGACCCTTATAAAGAAAGTATTGTTTATCAAAAATCTGCCGAACAAGCTAAACAGCCAAATGTTGCTATGCCTGGTGTTGGTGTAATGCCTGGTGTTCAAACTGCTACTCCTATAAATACTGTTAGTGGATTTAATGGCGGTGGAGATTTTAGTCCATTTGGTGGTGGTGATGATGCTGCTGGTGCTTTTGTTAATCCAACAGAAGATTTGCCATTTTAAAAAATTAAAGTTAGTTAAATAGTTGTATGTAAGAGGATTGGGTACTATTTTAGTACCTAGTCCTCTTTTTTTATATGTTCACGATAAAGGTAAAATTAGAAATATTATGAAAAGAAATATTAGTAATACTATTTTAACTAAAGATTATATTTTTTCTAAAGTTAGTCAAATTACTATTTTTAGCACTTATACTGGAATCAGTGTTGAAGATATACAACATTGTATAGATACAGGAGAATTTATATCTAGTCCTTTTCGTGAAGATACTCATCCTAGTTTTGGTTTTAGATATGATAATAGGAATAAACTTAAAGGAAGAGATTTTGCTGGATATTGGTGGGGAGATTGTATAGATGCTGCTGCAACTGTATTCTCTGAAATTGTTCATAAGCAAATTGATATTTCTATTAAAAGTCAATTTCTATTTGTTCTTAAACATATTGCTTATACTTTTAGAAATATTATTTATGGACAAGATAAAGATGAAAACAACGATTATAATATTGCTAGGGCTATTAGTAATATACGTAATCATAAACCTATTATTGAACTTGTTACTCGTCCGTGGAATAATTTAGATGCTAAGTATTGGGGACAATTTGGTATTAATCTTAATTTTCTTAATACTCATTTTATTTATCCTGTTGACCAATTTTATATTAATCGTTCAACTAATCCTATTCCTAAATATTTTTATGATAAAAATAAAACAGATTTATGTTATGGTTACGTTCTTGGGCAAGATAAAAGAGGAATAGTTAATGTTAAATTGTATTTTCCAAATAGAAATAAGAAAACTGAAGTTAAGTTTATAACTAATAGTAATACTATTGAAGGAGTTATTAATCTTGAATTAGATAATTATGACGTTATTATTATAACTAAATCTACTAAAGATAGATTAAGTCTTGAATGTTATCTAAAGAGTATTAATCATTCCATCCTCTACGGGGGGTCTACCCTTGAATCTAAAACTATTGGTGTTGTTAATATTCCACATGAAACTTATAAACTTCGTCAAATTGAATATGATTGGCTTCGTAGTAAACTTAATCGGAATGGTTTTCTTATTAGCCTTATGGATAATGATAGAACTGGTCTTATGGAAGCTGTGATTCTTAAGAATGATTATGATATTATACCTATTATTATTCCTAAAGAACTTGGCGTTAAAGATTTTGCAGAATTGAGAAGTAGTTATTCTACAAATGTTATTAATGAACTAACTCAACAAGTTATTAAATATATAGAAGAGAATTATGGAGAAGAAACTGAATTTACTTGGGATACGGAAGAAAGCAATACTTTGCCATACTAAAAGTTTAGCTGGTGTTACATATACGGTTATGCGTCCAATTACTGAAGAGGATGAACAAAATCTTGATAAGTGGGAATATCTTAATATAGATAATAAACGTATTGATAAAAAAGATATTTATTGTTATGGAGAAATTAATCTATCTTCTAATGATGACGTTGAATATATCAAAAAGTTTAGCCTACTTGATACTGATAATGGTGAAACTATTCATAGTAATTTTAATTATCAAGAAGGTTATGCTCTTGTTGAAAAAATAGCTAAAACTTATCCTACATTTGATATTATTAAATGGTTTGAATATAATCATTGTCTTATAGGTAAGCCAGCTCGTATTATTATTTATAAATGTAAGAAAGAAAATCTATGATAATAAAAGGATATGAAGAAAAGCTAGATGATAGAGATATTAGATATATTAATTATGTTATTGATAAATCTACAATGGCTGATGCAATTGAATCTTATATTAAAGATTTAGATTGTACTATTATTTATCCTGATGGTTCTCGTCCTAGACAAACTATTAATTATGGTTATCGTATTACTCTTTCTAGTATTGAATATATTCTTGATAAACTTTATCTTGTTCTAGAACATCATCCAGAAAAAGCTCAAAGTTATATTGATTATCGTAATAGTATTATTAAAAGAATTATTGATATACATGAAAAAAATCTTGATTTCGAGAGAAGAAACCCAGTACGATATTATAGTAAAGAACCAAGGAAACGCACTAGAAGTGCTAGCAGAGTTAATCAATCAAAAGATGTCTTTGCAGGTAAACCCATTGACGTTAGCACCGGTATTGCAAAGGTTATTAAGCCTAAAAAGGAAACGATTGCTCAGCGTAAAGCTAAACTTCTAGGTGGTAAAGCTGTTAGTTTTGCATTTAATGGTTTAAAAATAAGTGAACATAATGAATAAACTTTATCGTAGAAATAATAATGGTGCGCCTACTGTTTGGTGGGCTGAACTTGACAGTGGTACTAATAGTATCACTGTTTTTTATGGTCTTGTTAGAGGTAATATTCGTAAAGAAGTTTATGCTGTTACTCAAAAAGATGGTCAAAAAGAACTTGAAAGTAGATATAACGATAAGATTAAAAAAGGATATACATATCTTGATGAACTTTGTGATATGCAGGGTTTACCCCCCGTGGAGGATGGAGATAATGATACTCTATTTAATTTTCTAAATACTTATCTGCCTAAAGACCTTAGTAATGGAAATACTAATCTTCTACTTCCAATGCTTGCTAAAACGTATAGTGGTAATGTTTGGAAAAAAGTCAGTTGTATGTATGGTCAGTATAAGATTAATGGTCTTCGTTGTATTGTTACTGCTTATACTCAAAATGATATGTTTAAACCTGTTAGGCTTCGTTTCCAAAGTCGTGAAGGTCTTATTTGGCATACTCTTGGCTATCTTGAAGATTATCTGCTTGCTACTATTAATACAAATATTATTGACGATATGATTAATGGATTTGCAGCACTTGATGGTGAAGTTTATCTTCCGGGTTATACTGTTAATCAAATTAATCATTTTGTTAAAGATGTTAATTGTGTTGAAAATAAACTTCTTCAGTTTTGGTGTTATGATATTATGATGGAAGGTAATCAAACTCATAGAAATATGTATCGTTGTCATATTAAAAACCCTACTTCTTTTAATAATATTAATGAACATTATAATAATAAAGAGCGATTGATTATTCTTCCTAGTATATATATTAATAATGATGATATAGCTATTAAAGCCAGAAATCATTTTATTAATCTAGGTTTTGAAGGTCTTATACTTCGTAATACAGAAACTGATTATCAATATGGTAGACGTAGAGCTAATTATATGGAGAAGTTTAAAGATGCTACTGAAGGAGATTTTATAATTATTGATATTTATAAAGAAAAGAAACGTGATTTACCTATTCTTCTTTGTAAAAATGATATTAATGATGAAAAGTTTGAAACTCGTTTAAGTACTAGTCATATTGTTCAACAGGAAGTTTTATTCGATTCTCAATCTTATATTGGTAGAACTGTTCATATAGATTATGGTGAACGAAGTGGCGTTGCTAGAGTTCCATCTCATATTAAAAATGTTGTTATAAATGGAGATACTAGATTATAATGTAATTAAGAATAATAATTTTGATAGAACTAAATCTTATTTTAGTTGTTATTATAAATCTATTATTCTATTTACTGATTATGATGCTAAAAGTTATAATTTTGCTATTAGATATAACGAGATAACTAAAAGTAATGAACTTTATGTGATTTTGTATAATGATAATATAATTAATAATAGTGTTCCTATTATTCGAGATGCTAATACTGGATTTAAGTTATATATTCCTAATATAGTTATTAGACTTCTCAATACAAGATTGCGTAATTCTTTTGTTATGTCTAAAGATGATTTTAATATTAATGTTAAGTTTGTAGAAGAACGTAATGATTTTTGTATTATTTATCATATAGATATTGAATAAGGTGAAGCCTAGTACATAATATAGTGTGCTAGGCTTTTCTATTTGTTAGAGGTCTAAAACTATACAGAACACGCTCGTAGATATGATTCTTTTTGCCTGTATTCAATTTTATATATCAGAATGATTAATCTATCACGATAAGATTTGCGTGTCATGTTGAGCCTTAAAATGCGTCATTCTCACTATGATATTTAATATTAAATTCAGCATCATTATTACTAGTAAATTCCTATTATATTTTTATATTTGTCTTGATAAACAAAAACAAATTATTATGAGTATTAATAAAGTTACTATTGTTGGTATTAAAGGATTTAAAGGAAGTGGTAAAGATACAGTTGCTTCTATGATTAGTTATATCCTTCATGATGGTATTATGAAAGCTAATTATGATACTTGGCTTCTTTATCATAAAAATGGGTTTGTTGAAAATGATGAAATAATTATTCATTTTGCTGATAAACTTAAAGATGATATTGCTACAATTTGTAATATTGACCGTAAACTTCTTGATAGACAAGATATTAAAGAAGAAAATTATTATAATTTTAAAACTGGTATTGTTTCTACTAATATCAAATATACAGATAGAGTTATTAATAATATAGGGGAATTTAATTATGATAATTTATCTTCACTTCTTTCTTTAAATAGTAATATTTCTATTAAAATTAGAGTTCTTCTCCAATATTATGGTACTAATGTTATTAGAAATCATTTTTGGCATGATGCTTTTGTTCATTATACTATTAATAAAGCATTTGATATTAGAAATAAACTAGGTCAATGTATTATTGCTGATGTTAGATTTGATAATGAATGTAATGTTATTAAAGTATGTGGTGGAAAAATAATAAGAGTAGATAGAAGAGTTAATAATGATAATCATGAAAGTGAACAAATAAAAATTTGTGATGATGATTATGTTATTGATAATACTGGTACTTTTGTTGGTCTTTTTTATAAAGTTCTTAAATTTGTAACTGATTATATGGTATGAAATTACATTCTATTTTTGGTATAAATGCTCTTGCTAGAGTTTGTATATGTTGTGGCAAAGTTATTGGTTATACTCCACTTGGAAATTCTGTTGAAGAAGATGCTAGTAAGAGTAAACAAATAGCTGAGGCTATTGTATGTAAAGAATGTATAGATAAGCTTGATAGTGAAACTTGCTTTATAGCTTGTGACATGGATAAAGATAATTATATAACTGCTACTTATGATACTTTATGGATTAGAAATAAAGGTCTTAAAGAGTTTTTTAAAGAGCTTGATTCTATACAGCCTATTAATATTATACCTAAAGAACATTTTTATAGTATATTTGGAAATGTAGTTAAAGATTTTTATAATAATCAAGAAGATGAAAATAATTGAACCAAAAGTTGAACTTTGGCAACAAGGAGATGATTCTAAAGCTCATGTTGCTAAATGCGCAAGAGTTTGTTATGGTAGAGAAACAGGTAATGATGAAGCTACTATTAAACGACTTATTAATGATGGACATTGGAGTATGTTTCGTCATGGAACTTATTATATGATTGCTAATGATAATGATAAAACTTTAGAAACTATTATTATTAATTATGCTAATACTATTGGTTTTAGTTATCATTATGAAAAACATGTTTATTATATAACTGTTAATGGTAATTGGGTTTTAGACCATAAAACACCATTTGGCTATATATCTAAATATATTGTTCCTATTGAAGATTTTTGTAATACTGAAATAGGATTTCATATGATGAGATATACTTTTTGTGTTGATACACAAATTAGTACTTCTCGTGAATTAAACCGCGTTAGTCCTAATAGTATTGCTGAAAAATCAACTAGATATGTATATGAAGATGGAAGTATTTGTAGACCTCATTGGTTAAATGGATATGATATTTTTAAAGATATAGCTAGTCATTATATTGTCTATAAAGATGGAGAACTTGATACAGATATTAATCATAAAGTTTTAACTTATATTCAAAGTTGTGATAATAGTTTTACAAATTATAAATATCTTGTTGAATCTGGATTACATCGTCAAGATGCTCGTGGCGTTCTTCCTCTTGATACTGCTACTAGATGTGTCTACACATATAGTTTAAGAGAATGGAGAGCTATTATTGATTTACGTTATTATGGTACTACAGGTACTCCTCATCCTAATGCTAAAATTATTGCTGGTATGATTAGAGATAATTTAATGGAACTTGGATATGACTTCAGAGATTGATAAACTTAAACATTTTTATATTTAAGATTATAGTGGTATTTATTTTACTGATAAGTTAAATGCCGGTGAAGAATTTCTTTATACTACAATTGGAATTAAAGATGATAAAGAAGTAACATTTCTATGTAAATATATTAAAAATAAACATATTGAGGCTTGTCCTAATTGTGCATTTAATAACTATTTTTTGTCATGGTCTTTTATGTAATATTGTTGTTCTTAAAGTAGTTAAAGATGAAGAAATGAGAAATAATAAATAAATTATTAACTATTTAAATATTAAAGTTATGGGAAGAAGATTTTATGGTTCTAATAACCGTGCTAGAACTACTAAAAATACAGAAGTTATTGTATTTGAAAATGGTGGATTTGTTGGTAATCTTGGTTTAGTAAAAAAACTATGGAAGAAATATACTGAAGCTAGTTATAAATATAGAACTAATACAGGTAAAATGACTGCTAGTGATTATACTCATTTATTTGGTTATTTAAATCCTTATTATCGTTCTGCTTATAATATACCTAAACGTAGAAAATAATGGCAAATATTTATAATATTACTGCTGAACTTGAGGATATATTTCTTGAGTTAGAAGAAAATGATGGTGAATTAACTCCTGAACTTGAAGAACGCCTTGCTATTACACAAGATAATCTTAAATCTAAACTTGATGGTTACCGTAAAGCATATACTGTACTTAATCTTGAAGCTGAATCTTGTAAAAAAGAAGAGCAACGATTAGCTGTTCTTCGTAAAACTAAAGAAAACAATGCTGAAAGACTTAAAGGAGTTATGCTTGATGCTGTTATTGCTTATGGAGATTTAGGTAAGTCTGGTAATAAAGTTATTAATTTAGTTGATAGTAAACTCTATACTAAGAATAGTAAATGTGTTGAGATTGATGAAAATCTTAATCAGATATTTATTGATTTAGTTCTTGAACATTTACAATCTCTTTGGGATAATGATATGATTGATAGTAATTTCTCATTTAGTAGAGATATTCTTCTTGAACAAATTAATAATAAATTTACTGAAAGATATCCTGAACAATCTGCTAGACTTAGAGAAGAAACTGGAGGTTATTTTACTTTTAATGATTTAGATTGTATTAAAGTTAAATTTGAAATTGAAAAACCTATTGGTGATTTAGCTAACAAAATTAATTTTGATTTACTTAATACTTTCTTTAATCATCAACATGAAATGACTAGAAGCAGCAGTGTTAATAAAACTACTATGAAGAATATTCTTAATGATGGTAGAGATATTAGTATAGCTAAACTTGTTGAAAATACTAGTCTTATTATTAAATAATTTGGTTATACTCCCCGTAGAGGGAAGAATTAAGTTCATCCTCCACGGGGAGTCAACACTACTAATCTTGCTAATTATGGAACTAGAAGAAAAAGTAAAAGAATTAATAAAATGGTATATGGATACTTATGGTGTTAATAAAGACCAAGCTGTTAGAGATATTGAAAGTGTTATGTTACGTATAAGTCATAAATAATATGTATAAAGTAAAAGGTAAACCTTGGACTTATTCTGGTGCTATTGATGTATCAGATTGTGCTACTGCTAAAGAAGTTATGCTTAAAGCTGGACTTAATTTTAATGTAGCTAAATGTGAACTAGCTGGTAAAATGCCTATTAAACTTACTGGAACTGATGAAGAACTTGACCGAATTATTAAAGAACAAAAAGAAGGCGCTCATGTTTTTGGTACTGACATTTATCGTAAGTGTGATAACGCCTTTGCTACCTATCGTACTGATTACAATATTCCTTTAGGTGTTGTTAAAAATAAATATACTATTGTACAAAACAATGACGCTTTTAATTTCTTTGATGACGCTATTGGTAAAAATTCTGCTATTTGGCAAACTGCTGGATTTTGGGGAAATGGTGAGAGAATATTTGTAAGTGCTAAACTTCCTAATAATATTCTTGTTAAAGGTGACCCTGTTGAAAATTATCTAGTATTTACTAATACTCATGATGGTAGTGGTGGAGTTAAGATTTTATTTACTCCTATTAGAGTTATTTGTCAAAATACTCTTAATGCTGCTATTCGTACTAGTAGTAATTATGTTAGTTTTCGACATACAACTAGTGTTCATAATAAGATTTCTGTTGCACAAGAAATACTTGGAATTAGTAAAATTAAATCTGAAGAATTTGGTCAATATTGTAATTTACTTGCTAATATTAAAGTTACTGATGAAGATGTAATTCAATTTATTGGAGAAAATCTTCTTACTAGTGATGAAATTCAACGTCTAAAAGATACAGGACATACTATTAAAGATATTGCTTATCGTAGTGGTTTAGCTTTAACTGATAGTAAAATAAGTAGTAGAAAAATGAATGTTATTTCTGATACTTATAGTTATTATTTTGATGGTCCAGGTCAAAGAGATATTCTTGGTACAGCTTGGGGTGCAGTTAATGCTATTAGTGGATATTATTCTAATATAGATAATATTGAAGGTACTAAGCGATTTGATAGTATTTGTTATGGTGATAAATCAAGAAAAATAGAAAATGCTTTTGCTCTTGCAGAAGCTCTTTAATTTAATAATTTAATTGTATATGGAAGTAAAAGTATTTAAACTGAAAGAAATTAAACTTCTTAGTGAAGATGTTGTAGATATAAAGAAATGTTGTATGGTTCAACCCATTCTACCTACTTATGGTAAAGAAGGTGATGCTTGTATGGATATTTATCCTATTTGCTATGAATATGATGTAGATAAAGATAGATTTATTTATCATACAGGTTTAGCATTTAATATTGGAGATGATGCTAATGGTGAACCTAATGAAATGTCTTTACGTCCTAGAAGTAATCTTACTAAATCTGACTTTTATATGCCTAATGCTCCTGGTACTCTTGATTGGGGTTATCGTGGAGAACTTCTTATTATTTTTAAGAATCGTACTTCTAGAGATTTAGTTCATGCTGTATCTACTCTTGCTGAAATAGTTGATAAGTTGAGAGAACATATGCATTTACCTGATAGTATGGTTGGTAATGCTAGACTTAAACTTAATAATATTAGAACTACAACTACTAATATTCTTGGTAAACTTTCTACTCCACCATATAATTGTGATGGTAAAGATAGATGTTGTCAATTAATTATTAATAGTGTTGAAAGAATTAGTTGGAAAGAAGTTGAATCTATTGAAGAATTAGGAGAAAGTGAACGTGGAAACAAAGGATTTGGAGAAGGAACAGGCGGAGCAGCTAAAGCTTAAAGTTGGTGCTCGTTATATTCATAATAAAACATCTAATGAATATATAATTATTAGTATTACTAAAATGAAACATCCAGATACAGGTGAATGGATTCCTGCTGTTATTTATAAACTTAATGGACTTGAACCTTTATGGTGTAGAAGTGTTGAAAGTTTTAAAAGTCATTTTAGTGATGCTAAAGTTGAAGGTAATGAAGTTTATCTATGAAAAAGTTAATCTTATTCTATTTACCTGATTGTAATGTTAGTAAACTTTTTGAAGAAAGGCTTTATAAAGCTCTTGCTCTACCTGAGTTTGCCGGTAGGTTTAATCTTATTAGGTATAATCTATATACTGATACTGGTAGACAAGAAGCGCGTAGTGTTGGTATTAGTGATGCTCCTACTGCTTATTGTAATGGTGATATTTTACGTGGTGTGCAAACCGATTACACTATTCGGAAGTATCTTCGCAAGCTGTTAGGACAATTATAGATATGATTCTTTTGCCCTACATTGAATTTTAATTATCATTGTGATTAATCTATCACGATATGAATATCATTCAATGTGGGGCTTTAAAATAGCTAATTTTATAAATTCTCATTATATTATACGAATACTATGGTTAAAATTGAATTTTATTATAAAAGTGCTGATAAAGATAAAACAGAAGCTATGCGAGAAGCTATTGATATAGCTTTATTTGGTACTAATGTTCAATGTAATTTTAAAAATCTTCCTGACCATCTTATTCTTGAAGATATGATACTTGAAAAGGCTGTTGCTGGTAAGAATATTACTGAATATCCTACTTGTATTATATATCGAGATGATACAGAATATAAACGATATAGTAATTCTGTTACTTGGGAAGAACTTCGTAATGATATTAATTATCTTACTGGAGATGAACCTACAAGACAAACAAATAATATATTTGTTGAAGCGTTTATTGATGAACATGATTGTATAACTCGTGCTAAATGTGCTGATGCTATTGCTTGGATGTGGAAATATCAAAATACTAAAGTAGAATATATTCAAACTAATGTTGATAATCCGAATAAGTTTGCTATTGTGATTAAAGATAGTTGGAGAACTTATGCTACTTATGTATATTCTGATAGTCTTACTACTGAAATGATTAAGAATACTCTTCTTAGAGTTCCTAATACTATTAAAGAAGCTGTTAAAAATAATGCTATTGTGTTATGATACGTATTGATTGTTTTACTAGAGATGGTTGTGACGCTTGTAAAATAGCAATTAAAAATATAACTGATGCTATTAATGAAGCTAATTGTGATATTACTCTTAATATTCGTAATACAAATCTAGATGATATTCTAAGAAAAGAAATTACTAAAGTTCCTACTACTGTTATTACTAAAGTCGATAATGATTATAAAAGAAAAGAATTAGCTCGACTTGAAGGAAGTTTTCCTAGTGATTATATTAAAGATATTATTAACAAACTTGAAAAAGAATAAACTATGACAGTTAAAGAACTTATAGAAATGCTTGAAACTTGTGATAAAGAATCAATAGTATATATTAATTGTGGAGATGATATTAATTCTATTGATGAAATATATGATTATAGTAATAATTGTGGAGAAGTTATAATAGTTAGTAATTAATTAAATTTTAAAATTATGAGTAAATTTATTGGAGTTAAAATGATTGAAGCTGTTCCTATGACAGCTCGTGAAGCAAATGACAAAGGTTATAGAATTGGTAATCATTTTTTTGAAGAAGATGGTTATGAAGTAACTTATCCTAATGGATATAAATCTTGGAGTCCTGCTAAAGAGTTTGAGAAAGCTTATTATAAACTTGAAGATCCTGCTGGAGATGTTCTTAAAGAAAATGATATTAAAAGATTTATTAAAGGTATTGAAAATGTAAAAGTTGGTACTAAAACAACTAATACTACTCTTACTTGTCTTACTGGATTTGAAGTTCATGGTCAAGCAGCTTGTGTAAAACCTGAAAACTTTGATTTAAATGTTGGTGCTAATTATGCTCGAATTAAAGCTGAAGATAAAATTTGGGAAGGTCTTGGATTTGTTCTTCAATGGGCTAAATATGGACTAAAGAAGTAAATAGTATTAATGCTAATGGTTTATATGTTATACGTAAAGCTGGCTCTAATAGAGCTGGCTTTATTAAATTTGATGATTAGCTTGGAACCGCTACGAGTGCTACGCACTCTTCGCTATACTCCCCGTAGAGGATGGAATGGTAGTTATGCTAGTAATATTAGTATAGTTATTAATAATAATGATTATATTGATTGAATGAATACTAGTCTATTCCATCCTCTACGGGGAGTTGAGCGTAGCGAAGCGGAGCGTTCTACTAATCCTTAAACTTATAGTCGTTGGCATGACTGAAACCTCGGTAGATAAGCTAGTCTTACTACTGAGGTTTATTTTTATCTTATTGTTAAACTTAAATATATTATAATTATGGTTGCATTTATTGTTCTTATTGGAATTATATTTGGTGGTGTTAAACTATTAGCAGTTGCTAATAATATTAGTGATAATGAAGCTATGGATAAGTATAGTGGAAAACTATTTGTTATTGGTATTATAGTTTTTATTATTCTTATGTGTGTTATTGGTAATAATGATGATGGTTTTAATTAAGATATTGCTAACGGACAGGCTCTTATCGTATATATCTTAGATAGGGTTAACATTTTTTGTTATTGACAATCAAATAGTTACAAAAATATTTACTGTATCTCAAAGACATATTTAACATAATTTTTATTGGAAAGTATGTATTATATAGACATATTTTTCGTGCATTTGTTGAAGTTAATAATGAATATAATGTTAAATTTAAAATGTTTTTATGGCTACTTATCGTTTTAACACTAAACTTATTAAGAAATTTGTTGATGCTCAAAAAGAGCGTATTGCCGAAGTTGCTAGTAATATAGCTCCAACTGTTTATGATACTAATAAAGCTGTTGAAGTTATGGATACTATGCAAGTTATTTCTATTACTAATACTACTTATAATATTAATAAATTAGGTATTAAATGTAGAGATTATGTAGGAGTTGCAATGGAAATTCTTGATAAAGAACGTTATTTTAATGAAGCTACTCTACATTTATTTAATTATATATGTAGAAATTTAGCTTATATGAGTAATGTTATTGAATTTACTGAAAGTGCTATAACTGAATATTACGGTATTTCTACTCATACATTTTATAAAGCACTTCAAACTCTTTATACTGCTAATGTTATTAAACCTACTACTCGTAAATCTGTTTATATAGTTAATCATAATTATATTTTCAGAGGTAATTATACAGAGTTTATACAGTTATATAAAGAAATGTATAGCGATAAAGATGTTATTGTAAATGAAGATGGAAAAATAGTTCTTGATTATTAAGTTATTAATGATAAAATAAAAGGGCTTGTCTAGGTAGTGATACCATAGGCAAGCCCTTATTTTTTACTAGATTCAAGTCCAGCTTATTCAAATATATCTTTAGCTATATCTTTATAAGGTATAATACTAAGTATATTTTTATCAACTTTATAATAACTATTATTATTAGGTAAATCAAGAACTCGATTAATACTACGAACAACAGGTATATTACGAACAGCCATAACTTCAAACTTATTCATACCTTTATATCTACCAGTAGTATATTCCTCAGTAAAATCTTCTTCAATAAGGAATCTAGCAGCCATAGCAGTAGTACCAAGTAAGTCATTAATAGTTTGTCCAATAGCAACAGGACTAGACCATAGTTTTTTACCTTCACTATAAGCACCAAATGGAGTAAATGAAGCAGCTTCAGAAGCAAGACGGTCAGCATGATAAAGCATAAGATTATACATAATACTTTCATCGTCATCACCTCCCATACCAGTTATAGCAATTGCTCCAATAACAGCAGCACCTACATAAAGTAAATCACCTAAATTACGTCTAATATTTGCTTTTTCATGTTCAGGAAGAAGTTCATAATTAAGTTTGAAATTAACAGCAAATGAAAGTAAATTCTTACCATAAACTTGAAATGCTTTAAGAACATCACTAACATTATTAACTTCTCCTACGTTAGTTTCTTTAAATGGAATAGTCAAATAATCATATAAACTAGTATAACTACCTTTTTCAATAGTACCTAGAGTTTCATTATAATAACCATTCCAACGATAACGTTTCTTAAAACCGGGATAAAGATGTTTATGATATTGCATAACCATACCACCCCACCAATGTTGTTCAATATTAGCAGAACCAAATTTATCATAAACACCATGAACTTTTTTATTTACTTCACGAACTTTATCAATAAATTTAGCATATTCTTTAAGAGTAAGTTTACTATCAGATTTTATTTGAGCAATTCCATCTTTAAGTTCAAATTGATTATAAATATCTGGAAGTTTAGCAAACTTTTTATCAATATTCTTAATAAGTTCTTTACGTTTAGCTATATATTCTCTTTGTTGTTCTTCATTAAGATAAGTTTTAACAAAATCGAATATAGGATTAGCTTTAAATAGATTATATTTAGCTCGTTTTTTATTATCAGCTTTAACATCATCCATGAACTTATTGAATTGTTCAAGTAGAGCTTGGTTCTCTCCTCCACGGGGAGTATTTATTACAGACATAAGAGCATCTTGTTCAGCTTTACGATGATACATTTCTTTACTCATTATATCATAACCACCTCTACCATTATCAACAAGTCTATGAGATTTAAGCATAGCAAATAGCATAACATTTTGCATATAATGTTCACCAACAGATTGAGGACTAAATAGTAATCCACGAACTCTACGAATATTTTCTTTAAGACCTTCAGCAGTACTAACTTCAGTTACTCTATCAAAATCAACTACATGACTAAGTTTAATAATAGCATCTTGAAGTGTACTACTATTTTCACTATACATATTAGCCATATAACTAACAGTTCCTTTAATCCATTCAGATTTACCAGCTTCCCAATCTTTAAGATTAATATATTCACCAGCAGCTCGTTCCATAAATATATTACTAGAACCAGTAAGAACGTTAGCAATACCACCAGTAATATTCATCATCATATATTTACTACCAGCAATATTTTGAGCAAGAGAACCTAGTTTAACTAGATTAGGAGTTTTATTATCCTTATATTGTTCAAATACAAGACGACGTATAAAACTTCTAAGATGTGCACTAGTTCTAGTTTGTTTTTCTTGTTTATATTCAATTTCACCACCAGCACTAGCTTCTATATTCTCAGTTATACTACCTTTATAATTTATATCATAAGCAGTATTACTAGTAATAATTTGGTCAGCAGTATAAAGAAGATTTTTAACTGTTTTAATAGCATTATATCTATTACTTTCAATTAAGAAACTATTAAATACTTCTTCCCAATTACGATTAAGAATATCATTATGAATTTTATTATTCTTTTCAATAATTTCATCTCTAGCTTTAATAGCAGCAGCTTTACGTTTACTAAATTCTTCATCACTTTCATCAGGTTCTTTAAATTTAGGTATAGTAGGCAACTGTTGAGTATCTTTATTAACTAATTGAATTAATCTAGGATTAGGAATATCATAATCTTTATCAAAAGTTAAATCTTCATTATTTCTCCAACTAGTATTATTAGGAACATTGACTGTCCAACCAAGAAAACTAAGAGCTTGTTCAAAGTAATCTTTAACAGTCATATCTTTAGATTTAGGTAAAGCTGGAAGATAACCCATATCAACATATCTCTTATTACTATTAGTAAAACAATACTTTTTCATAAGTTCATTTACTTTATTCATAAGTTCAAGTTGATATTCATTAAGATTAGTATAATTAGTATTATCATATCCTGTTCCTACTTTGTACTTATTAACAAAACTACTATATTCTGGATTAACAAGTTCTTCTTTAGGAGTAATATGCATTTGATTAATACGTGGTTCATAATTACCAACAACAGCTGAACCATCATCTTTAATCATTTGTATAGTAGTCCAAATACGAATAGGTTTAATAGTACGAGTGTAAGGGTCAAAATAATGATTATCTCTATACCATTGTTTATATTCAATACTATCAATACCATATTTGTCAAGAACTTCTCTTTCTTTCATATAATAATATTGAGTAGTAGTTTCTCTAGTTCTCTTTTGAAGAATATTAATTGCAGCAGTTCTATCAATATCAGTCCATTTATCTAAATCTTTAGGTTTAATAATACCATAAATAGTTCGATTAGGTCTTTCTGCAATAGTTCCATTTTCTTCAATTTGTTCACTAAATACTTCTAACCACTTATAATAATATTTTTTACCTTTAGCAAAAGCTCTATTTTTATCAAGTTCATATTGCTTCCAATTATAAGTAACATCACATTCACTTTCAATAAATTCAGCAACACGTTTTGCTTTATCTTTATCAGTACTCTTTTCACCTCTAGTAATTTTATTAAATACTTCAAAACCAGTCTTGAGTTGTTCTAAATCTTCTTGACTAATATCAGCAGTATTAAGAGTTCTAGTAGCATTATCAAAATATTTTTCAAGTATTTTATTAATAGCTTCTCCTACATTAATTTCTTCTTCGCTCTTAGATTTATTACCTGTAAGATAATTATAGAAATCAGCACGATAAATTCTTAATTCATCTTCAGCAGAACGAATAATACCAACATAAGGCATACCATTACCTTTAGTATATTTATATTTTCTAACTGTTTCAGCTTTTATAAGAGCTGCACGTTCTTCAGGTATTTTACGTCCATCAACTACGTTAAATTCATCTTTAGCTTGAAATTCTCTAATAGCAAGATTAAGAACACTATTACCTTTATTAGCATCTTTAAGTTCTTCAAACGCCCAATTTAAATCTTCTATATCTTTAATATCAAGAATATATCTAGTATTCTTACGAATCCATTCTTTAGCTTCACGATATTCAGGAACTTTCATAAGTTCTTCCATACTAATAAGAAGATTACCATTAGCATCACGTTGACTTTCATATTTACTAATAATAGAAAGTTGTTCTTTAAGTTTAGAATCAAATCCTTCTTTAGCTTGCTTATCATAAAACATTTCTTTAACTTTACGAATATTAGTTTGATAAGCACGAAGTCTTTCAGCTACATTCAAGTCATGACCAATCTTTTTATTACCATCTTCATCATAAAGACTAGTAAGGCTATCCATTTGAGCATAGATACGCCCAAGTTCTTCATCTTGATTTTGTGTAGTAACATTATCAGTAGCTTGACTTAGAATATCTCGTATTCTACTATTAAGTCTTTTATATTCAGCAAATTCTTTAGGAATACCATCATCTCCTTTTTTAAGTCCTAATAAACTTCTTTCAAGATTTATAATATAAGTAGAATATTCAATAGTAACATCATTACCATCTTCATCTTGAACTGTAATTGGTTTAAGATGATGAATAGTAGTCATATCAATAAATTTAGCTTTATTAGATAAAGCAATAAGATATTCAACACTATTAATACCAAATTTTTGTTCAGCTTCAATGGCAGCATCTCTATATTTCTTCATCTTTTCTTCCCAAATAGGATTATTAGGTTGAATTAATCTACCATCATCATCAATTATACTATCAAGACTAACAGATTTACCATCTTTAGCAGCTCTAGATTTAAGTTCTTTAAGATAATTTCTAAAGTCATTAGATTCTTTAATACCATTAAGACGACCTTCTTCAACAGTACCCATTACATCTTTAAGTATATTCTGCAATACAAAGTTACGATTAGCACGAATATCTTGTATCCAATAATCCATAAATCCAGTATCACCATAAGCATCAAATTCTTTCATAAGACCACTTATATAATTAGGATTAGTAGTGCGTAATTGAATCCATCTTTCAAACCAATCTTTTCTAGCAGAATGTACAGTAGTATTAGAATCAACTTGATTAACTAATTTTTGAATCTTTCTAATATTCTCTTTAGTTTTATCATCAAGATTTGTACTATCAATATCAATTTCGCTAATAAGTTTGTATTTATTCTTAAATGTATTAGCACTAAGAATAACATCTAAGAAACGATTTTGAAGTTGTTCATCTTTAAGAACTTTACTAATAACATCTTTATCGTTAATAGGTTTATCAATACCATCAATTTTAATAAAACGATTAATATCATTAAGAATATTATTAGCTTCAACATCTATATAATTAGCTATAACTGATAACGAAAATTCAGAATTATCAGAAAGACTACTACTATCAAGATAATTAATTTCAGCATTATTAAGAGCATTAAGAACATTTTGAGCAGCAGGCTGTCCATGACGAACAGCTCTTGAAATAATTAAACTTGCATTTTTAGCAAATCTACCAATAGGAGTTTGGTCATCAACACTACTATATCTATCAGTATTACTAGTAACTCTATCTATTTCATTTTCATTAATTTCAATAAACAATCCAAGTTTACTATCTTCAATATTAGGATATTTAGCTTTATATTGTTTTAAATCATCGCTTAAATTAATAGCAGTAGTTCCATTAATGTTAAGATAAAATTTATCATTAATAGTATATATAGTATTATTCTCAAAAGGAGTATTCATAAAAGGTTGGAAATACTCATCAGAAATATATTTACCATATAGTTCAGGAACTTCTTTATAACCTTTATTTACAGCTTCATTAATATTATCTTTAATACCGTCAATAAATTTATCTCTTTTTTCTTGTTGAGTAAGACCTTCATAAAGAAGAACAGCTAACGGTTTATGAATATTATTATTAGCTATAATACTAGGCTCAATACTATTATAAGTTTCAAATGATTCAAGTCTATCAATAGGATAATAAGCTAAAGTTCCATCATAAGTTCCTTTAATATATAAATTTTTATTAATTCTAATAACATTAACAGCATCTCCATTTCTTATTATTCCTACATTATCAAGATTTTCTTGACCATTAAAAGTAATAATACCACTACGTTTTAGACTATAATTAATTTTATTATTAGTAAGTCTTTTAAATGTATAACTAGGACAATTAAAACTATTATAATTCTTACGAATAAAACCAATTATATCTTCAACATTATCTTTATCAACAAAACCATAACTATTAATACCTTTCATAGCTATATCTCCAATAGCTATTCCGCCCTCACTCAATCCTCTAAGGGGGGTATTACTTATAAGTCTACTAATATTTCTAGTTCTAAATTTATGACCTTCAACAATAAAAGCATATTTAACTAAATCAAGAGCTGTAAGTTTAATAAGAGGATTGGGATGATTCCAAGCTCTATCAAACAATCTATGGGCTTCATCATTAGTAATATCACCTTGTATGTAATTAATATATTGAATATTTACATTACGATGATTATTTCTTTCATCATTAGCAACTATTTCAATATGTTCAAATACGTTACCATCTTGACTAAAATTACGTTTAATCCAATCAACTTTCTGAGCAGGAGTAAGTCTAGCAAATACATCAATTTCAGTTTGTGTAGGCTCAAATATATTTTTAACTACAACATCATCTGTTTTAATATTAACTAATGTACCACTAACTCTACCAACTTCTAAAGCTCTAGATTGTCCAGTGCCATATTCTTTAATATATTTAGGATGAACAAAATCACCATTAACAATAGTAACAGGTAAATTAAGATAAGAACTACCATTATTACCTACTTCTAGTTTATTAATAAGATAATCTTTATAGTCATTATATAACTTTTCAGTCATTATTCCACCTTTAGTCCATTCTGCTATTCTATATACATAATCAATAAATACAGGATTAGCAGTTTCAAATACTTGTTGAGTAGCTTTAACACTAAGAGCAGTACTCATTTGTAAAAATGCAGCTAAACTAGGATAACTACTTTTAGATATATCTGATTTAATAAACGCATCTATACCACCACTAATATCAGGAAATACACTCTCTAATAGCAAGGTTTGACCCCCCGTAGAGGATGGAGCATAAATATTGCTATTCTCAATAACAGTTCTAGCATCTCTAAATACTTTATCACTAGCATAAAAACTTTGTTTAGCACCATATTTATCAGCACTAAGAATATTAAGATTATTACTTATATCTTGTCCGATTGAGTTTAACCGATTGAATTGTGCTAGAACATAAAGGTCAAATAAAGCCTGCTGAACGCCATTCATTTCCCCTCTAAGACGAGATTTATATGCATCTGATGAAAATATAAGGTCAGGTGATGAAAATGCGTCAGAAACGCTTAAATTGAATATTTTCTTGAAAGTTTCACCATAACTTTCATTAATAATATCAATTAGCTTTTTACGTCCAGCAAAATTAACTTTTTCACCAAAACCAATATTATGAGCAACTTCTCTAATAGCTTCAGTAAGAGGATTTTTAGTGCCTTCTGCAAGAACACTATTAGTTTCTTTCCATTTACGAACTAGTATATCAATAGCAGGTTGCCACATAAATCCAATAGCAGTATCATAATTACTTCCAAAGTCAACAATAGTTTTGAAAGCATTAAACGTATAAGTATTTTCATTATGTATAGCTCCCTCTTTCATAGCATCGAGAATATGAGCAGTAGTCTGAGAACTATAAGGATTAATCAAATAACCATCAACATTCTTATCATCTCCAGACCAACCAAAATTTTTATGAGTAATACGAATATGTTTATTACCAATAGTTTCAACATTTTCTTTACCATATCTATTAACAGCTTCTTGCTCACTAATCACATCAGTAGTGTACATAACTTTAATACCTTCACTATGATTAGCTTTAGTAACATTTCCAATACTCATAAAAGTATCTCGATTAACACTGATACCTTTAAGTTTAATACCAGAAGTAGCAGCATCAAACCAATCAAGTTGAGTAAAGAAATCACTAGGAGCAACAGTTGTTTTATTAGCGCCAACTATTTCTGCATAAGTTTCATTAGCTTCTTTGACATTTTCAAAATTAGAAGTAGTAGTATTTTCTTCAAATGCAGCAGGATTATTAAGTATATCAATAAATGATTGAATAATAGCATTAGTTCTAGCAGCCTGACTACTTGTATCCTCCACGGGGAGTTTCAAGTATGATTCGTAAGACTTAAGCCCACCATCATTAGCAATTTTTTCAACAACTTTAAGATTACCATTATAACCTTCAAGAGTAGCATTAATAGCATCTTCGCTATTTTTTAAAGAAGCTCTAATATTACCTTGTTTATTATAAGTCTTACCAAGAATTTTACGACTAGCTTTATCTACATTATCTTTAACATAATTAATATATCCTACTTCATCTTTAGTATATCTAGCGTGAGTAATTTCAGTTGGAATACCTTTAACAAGATTAAATGTTTTAGACATACCATAAACACTATCAACGTCAAAGTCAGAACCAGTTTGAGTAACCCATTCATCTGGAACAACAACAGTACTACCATAAGCATCTGGAAGAAACTCTTTAACATACATAATACATATAGATTGCTTACCTTCAGTAGGAATACGATAACCAATCATAGTACGTAAGCTATCAGGAACTTGTTCAATATTTAATCCTTTAAGTTTACTACTCCATCTAGGAAGTTTAATTTCAGTATAATAAACAGGAGTGCCATCAACTTCTCCAATCTTTTTATATTGAAGTTTACTATCCGTTTGAGTTTGTTTATCAACTTTAAACCCAAAGTCAGATAGCTGAGCAGCATGCCATCCACTAATAAGTTGTCTAGTAATATTAGTATTAAAATAACTATTAGCAATACTTTCAAGTTTACTATTAATGTTAGATAAGAATAAAGGAAGATTATTAAATCCAGCACTATCTAAATCAAAAAACTCAAGAAGAGCTTTTTCAACTCCTTGTTGTTGAGTATTTTCTTTAAATCTATCAAAGAATACAAAACGATTAAGATTTTTAATAGTACCATTAGAATTTAAATCAATATGACCATTATCATCTAATCCAATACCAAGTTCAGCACAAGTTTTTTCAAAACTATTTCTAATATTAGCTACATAATTATTAAATACTTTATCTTTAAGTTCATTAAGTTCAGTTCGATTAGGAAGATTATCAAGCATTTTCTTCATAATCTGAATAGCAGCTTTATTACTAGCATCAATCATATGTTGAGGAACTTCTTGCTGACGATAAAGATAATTATAACTAAATAGTTCAGAATTATCAAATACATTATTATCAAATTCTTTAAGAGCTTCATCAGTTAAAACACCATCATTATTCCAAAGTGTCATTCTGTTATGTTGTGCAACTTTAACAGTTTCAACAGTATTAATTTGATGAATACCTTTATTAGTCATTATATTATAAACTTTTTCAAGTTCTGTTCCTTTAATAAGTTTAGGAATAAGAACAAACTCAGCATTTTTTACTTGTCTAGGAACTTCAATACCAACAGTAGTATCATAATATAAATCATAATAGAAATTCTTTTGAATTTGAACTTTATTAGCAAATTTAGTCCAATCAATTTTATCTATTGGAGTATCATCTATAAGACTTTTAATAAGTCCAGCATATTTATCTAATTCACCAGCAGCAGTAATACGACGAATCCATTCTTCAAGAGTAATATAAGATTGAGCATCATTAGCATTAACTCCTCCTTTAAACGGTTCTAGTATTCTTTCTCTGTCTTTTTTATCAAGTCCAGCTTTTTTAAGTTGGTCATCGAGTCTATCAATAACAACTTTATCAGAAGCTTTAAAAGTATTATAAATGGTAACACCCCTAAATTTATCTTGAAGAACTACTTTTTTACGTTTAGTAACTCCATTAACAGTATAAGGAACAGTAACAGCATTACCTTTGATAGTTATATCATATAAATCAGTAGCTATATCTAAATCATTTTTAGTAAAATCAGTATTACCAAAAGGATTACCACTAGCTTGTACTTCTTTAATACGTTTTAGAATAGCTTGACCATTCTTATAAAAACTTTGGTCACCACCATACATATCGTACATACTATCTCTAACAAGATAATCATTAACTAGAAACTCAGCTAAAGATTCATTATTAATTCTATCATCAATAAATGTACCATATTTATTTTTAAGTTCTTTATAACCATTAGTTATATATTCATTTAACCAATCAGCAACAGCATCTTCAAGAGCAATACGTTGTTCTCCATTAAGAACTACTTGATTATTAACATAGCTAAGTCCACGTGTAGATCCCCCGTAGAGGATGTCAATAGTCTTACCATACCCAATTAGTTCATTAAATGCTCCATTACTATTAGGAGTAATTTTACTAACTAAACGTTTAAAACTAAATACTCTACCAGCTAAAACTTTATGTCCATCTTTAGTAATAAATACATTACCTTTTCCATCTTTATGGTATTGATTATAAAAATGTTCAGGTTTATTATTATAAGTATCACTAAATTCAAAATCTCCATTAGTTAAAATAGGATTACCATCAGCATTAGTCTTAAACATTACATTAACAGCTTGAGCCATATTAGTAAGTTCTTGAATAGCTATATTATAATATTGTTTAAATAATGGATGTTCTTTATTTATAATTTTAGTTCCATCTTCTAGTTGACTACGCAATCCAGCAAGACTATATCTAGGAGCAGTAATAGTAAAGTTTTTAGGAGCATCACTAGGTATAGGAAGTAAATAATTAGCAGTAGGAGTTTCAGAATTATTAATATCAGTCATAAATAATCCCATAGCAGTAATTAAATAATCACCATCACTCATACTACGATATAAGTCATTATTGTTATTATCTAATTCGCTAATACCATTAAGAAGAGAAGTTTTAAACATACTACGTGCGTATTCAGTAAGTTTAGGAGTTCCATTTCCAACTCTTCTAAATAATCCATAATTAATTATATTACCATTACTATCTCTATGTTCAAGAAGTAAATTACTATAATCATATTGATGACTAGCAAACTTTTGTTTAGCATAAGCTTCAGCCATAGCATTTTGCTCTTCAACAGTAGATTTATCATCATTAATAATTTTAGCAATATTAGTAATAAAACTTCTATTAATAACATCAGAACTTAAATTACCTTCAGGATTACGAGAATTAAGTTCAACAGGAATATAAATAATATCTTTAAAAACATCAGCCATTTGATATATAATAGAAGTATCACCTCTATTAATAAAACTATCAGGCATTTTAATTCTTTTATCCTTTTTAAGCGCTTCTATATATTTATTATAATTTTCAACTGTACGATTAATAACATTAGCAAAATTAATAAGATTATTAGCCATAGCTACACGACCAATCTTAGCAATAGCTAAATTAAAACTAGCTTGATTAATATCTGGAAATATTTCTTTAAAAGCATCATATAAATAAAGATTAGCATGAGGAGTATTTTTATATCTATCGTATATACGAAATTTTTCACGAGCAGTAGGAACACGATTAGTAATAATATTATTTTTAACATTATTATAAAAAGTATTTTGTAAAATAGTACGAGAATCAGTATTAGGGTTAGTTACACGAGCACGAACATAACTATTACCATTAGAATCAGTTTGAATATAAGTTTCAATTTTAGATATAATAGGTTTATTAAACACCATCATATACTTATTAGCAAATACTTTATTTTTGCTAAGTAAATCATGTAATTGAATTAAACATTCACAATTTGGAACAGTTTTAGATATACGTTTAAGACTAGCTATAAAATTATCTACATTACTAGTATCAGCACTAGCATATAATATTTTAGATAAGTAATTAGCATCAGAAAAAGTAACAACTCCTAATTCATTATTAGTATCAAAAGGATAACTTCCATTATCAAGTTGAGAAGCAGCAGTAAGTTTAGGTAAACTTGCAAGATTATATTTAATAATTTCTTCTACGTGTTTATTAAAATCTTTAACTTCACCAATACTTAAATTCCAAAGTTGTGTCATTAAATCAATACCATCATCTATACTATTTTCATCTCCTTCAGTAGAAGTTTCATCAAGATAACCGCCTAATTCTTCATAATCAGTAGTTTGATATAATTCATCTCGTTTAATAAGTTTAGCTACATTTTTATTATTAAAAAGAGCTTCATTAAATTCAGTATTAGTTAATGAACGTAGTAATGCACCATAATTAAAATCTTGAGCATCACCATATTTACGAAGAAATGCACCAAGACCATTAATTTTAGTAGCAGGATTTGGATTATTAATAAAGCTATTAAGTTCATTATTTTTAGTTTCATCATTTCCAGCTAATTTTTTAGCGCGTTTAAGTCCAGCATTAATAACAGTTTCATTGGTACGTTTTTTAATTTCATTAAAATTTAATGGAGCACCATTATATAAAAAATTAAAACTAAGTTTATTCATAATATCAGCCATATAAGTAATAGCTGTATCTCTAGCTTTAATTGTACTAAACAAACCACGTTCTTCTTTTTCAGCAACAGAAGCTATATCATCCATATTACGAAGTTTAATAGCTCTAGCTTCAAGAAGCGCATTATAAGCTTGTCTTCCAGAAGTTTTAACATTAATACCTTTATCAGCTACAATCTTCTTAAAGATTGGGTCTTCAACCATAGCTATAAGACTATAATAATCTGCATTATTAGAACCATGTTCTTTAATAATAATATTATTAAGATTATTATATCCTACAAGTTTAATATTTCCACAACTCATAAGTTTATATTTAAGTTTAAATTCATTAATAGTAATACCTCTATGACTAATGTAAAGTAAAATTTTATTACATCGTCATAGAGGCTGTTTTCTTTCGTTTTAAGCGACTTTTATATTTGCTCGATTAATTCTACATACAGCTAAAACTGATGCGCCCTGTGTCAAGCAAAGTGGCAAATTCTAACTGTTGGTCTATTGGTAAACGGCTAGTTAATTCAGCCATATTTGACACCACATCATCATCAACACTACTAAACATATCAAGTCCATCATTAAGATTATCATTATTATAATTATAATCTTGACTGTTATCTTCATTAGGATTTTCAGTTTGTTCTGTACTAACAGTTTCTTCTTCAAACTGAAAAGTTCCTTGAATAGCCTCTTGATTACTTTCTTTAGGCATTTTTCTAATAGCTTTATAAGCATCTCTAGCAGCAGCTAATAAACTATCTTCATTAATCTTAATACCTAACATATCAGCAATAACTTCAAGAAGTCTACTAAATAAAGTCTTACGTTTATTAACTTTTCTATTATCATATTTAATTTCATTAAGTGCAGTCATAAGAGCATTACTAGTAATACTTTCAACTAGAAATTCTTCAAGAGCTTCACTTGTATTAAAGTTCTCAAATAGATAAGGTTTAAGTCTTTCTTTAGTAGAATCATCTTGAGTATCAAGCCAAGCTTTAAATTTATCATATATAGGTTTAACTAAAGCAAGAGCTCGTTCAGTATTATATTTAGTATAAAGTTTTCTATGTAAACTTTCATGAAGTATAATATTAACAATTCGATAAACTCTTTGACCAGCAATAGCAGAACTATTAAGTTCAATAGTATCTGTATCACGATGATAAACAGCATTAACTTGATTACCATTATTATCAGTAATACTATTTACAACTTGAATATTTTTAGGTAAAATACCAATCTTTTTAAGAGCATTAATATAATCAATAGCAGTTTGGTCATTAGCAAAATACTTTTTAAGTCCACGAGTTAAATTCTTAGCAGTTATAGCAGATTCAAAAGCATTAAAATTAATAGCATTAAGAGTATCATCTAACATGAACTCTGATAGCTGTTCAGGTATTGCTCCATCCTCCACGGGGGGTCTACCCTCAAGTTCATAAGTAATATCAAGTTTAGAATGAATATCTATTTGCCAATTACCAGCAGTTTCATTAGTATTAGTATTAGCTAATTTAGTTCTAACTAAACCATTACTAATAATAAAATCTTGATAACTATTATAACTATAAGTTTTACCATCAATATTTATAATAGTTTTACCATTTTCACGATAAATATATTTATTAGTTTTATCATTAGTTTTTGTACTATCATTAATAAAATCTTTACTAATAGCAAATTGGGCATAGTTAAACATTTCATCAATAACAGGACGAAGAGCATTATCTAATTCATCAATAGTACTAGCATTAATACCATAACCTTTACCTATTTTAAAAGCACTATTAACAACATAAGGAGAATTAATAATAATATTACGTTTATAATTACCAGCATCAGAATTAATAGTAAAAGCATAATCTTTACCATTAAAATGTGCACCTTTAACATAAAAGCCTATATTAGTAGGATTAATACTAATTTGAAGTCCAGTATTTCTATCTCCGTTAATAAGTTTATTATTTCCAAATATATCCCCAAGACTTTGTTTAAGTTCACCAAAACTTATTTTACCACTAATATAATCTTTACAAAGATTATTAACTTCATTCTTAATAGAATTAATAATACGTCGAGCATCACCTTTAAGTAGATTACTATTTAATGGAACTTGTTTACAAAAAGCATATAAAGAAGTACCATCACTACTTGGAATACTAATAACAGGCATACCATTAGTAGTAAGATTTTCAATAATAGTTGGTTTACTTTCTCCATTAAGATATACTTGACCTTGTACAACTACACCAAGTTTATTAACATCTTCATTATAATTAACTACTGTTTCTTGTACATCATTCCATTCGCCATTAGCATCATCAATAGTATTAAGAACTCCATATTTAACATTAACAGCTCTAATCTTACCTTTAAAATCACCTTTTACTATTGTAATAGCTTGGTCATAACTATTAAGAAGATTATTAAACCAACGATTAATACTGGCTTCATGACTATTTTCATAAGGTTGATTAAATATATATTTAGTAAGATTAACAAGATGTCCAGCTAAATCAAAACTTGCAACAGGAGTAGTAAAGTTTTTAACAATATCAGGATATTTAACTTCAAATTCTTTAAATAAAGTATCAAGTTCTTTATTTGTAACTTCTTCTTTAACGGCAAGTTCATATAAATGACCAATAAATTCTTCATCAAATCTGTCACCGTCAAGAATACTAATTAAAGCGTCTTTAAGTGGAGAAACAACTTGACCATTTTCAGCATGAATATTATATTTCCAACCTTGATTAACCATATCATAATTACCAAACTTATCAATATTTGGAACTCCTATATAACCAATAATTGTATCATTAGCAAATATATCAATACGTTTAAGTTTAATATTATATACAGCTTCTAAATAATCACCTTGTTTAATACTAGTAAATGCTTTAACATTTTCATTTTCTACTATATATTTAAGATTAACATTATTAGTATGTTCAACTTGAAGTCTTTCAAGACGTTCTTTAGCAATACTATCTACATATTGAACAAATTGTCTAGCATTAAGTTTTTTAATAGTTGATTCATCAGTAGCACGATATTTACCTTGATTATTAGTGCTGGCATAAAGATAGTTTTTTATTTGATTAAACAAGTAATTTTTAATAATTTTATTACCCGTAACACTATCTATATATTCAACTAATTGACCAATACTAAGATAGACTTTACCATTAACAATTTTACCTCTAGTATTACCTTCACTATCAACACTATTAGCAAAATCATCCATAATAGCTTCTATATTACGTTCATTACCTGTAACAGTAGCATAAATAGCATTAAGTAATAAACGTCTAGTACTATCATCTTGAACAGAACTATATAAACTACCTCCTGTAAGACCGTCAATAATATTATTAACTATGTCAGTAGCTTCCGTTTGTTCAAATCCAGCTTGACTAAGTTTATCAATAATAGATTGTCTAGCATTAAGTAAATCACTGCTAGTAGACTCATGTCCTAAAGAATTTTCTAAATCAGCTATACTTTCATAAACCAAATCAGTACCTATTTGACCACGTTCAAATTCATCATCTGGAAGATTATTATTAACTTCAGGTTTAGGAGTACTAATAGGTTCTTGAGAAATTGGTTGTTTAGTTTGAGATTGAGGTTGTTCAATATTAGTAGGCTCACTAGGAACCGCTTCGCTTCGCTCCGCTATACTCCCCGTGGAGGATGAAGATGAGTTAGTATCATCTACATCAGTTTCATTAACTTCATTAACATCAGGATTAACAGGAGCAACTTCTTCCTCTTTAGGAATATTATTAACATCATTTTCAATCTCAGCAATCTCAGCTAATTGTTCTATTGTATTTTTAAGATGTTCATTACCTTTAGAACTTAAATCAAGTGCAGCATAAGCATCTCGAATAATTTTATCTATATTTGGTTTATTACCATTATTAGCATCTTTAATAACAGAATTGACATATTCTTTACCATATTGTTTATAAGCATTACGTAAATCGTCCATAGCTTTATTAACAATCTTTTTACGACTATTATCAAAGAAGTTATTAAGATAAGTTATACGAGATTTAATATTATCATCAGATAAATTAAGTTGATTTTTATTAACCTCAACATTAATCTCAGCATTAACAACTTCTGCTAAATCTTTAAATACTTCATTATATTGTTTTTGAAGTTGAATAGCTGATTGAATATCATTTTTATTTTCAATATCAATAGGGATATAAAGTTTATTAATAGCATCTAGACGTTCATTTAATTGGGCAATACGTTCTTGCTTAACAGAATTATTAATTGCTGCATTATCTTGAATAGTTTTAATATCTCTTTGAATACTATCAATAATATGTTGATAAATACCATTCTTTGTAGAATTAATATCAACATCTTCAATATGATTATTTGTAATATCTTGATTTAAAACATCATTAGCCCAATTAAGAAGATTATTATAATTTTCTTGACGATTACGAGCATGAACCATTTGGGTAGCTATAATACGACCAACTTCAAATCCGCCACCAAGTCTATTAACTTTATTTAAAGTAGTATTATATTCATTTTTAAGATTATTAATTTCAGTTTTAAATCTATTAATAAGTTCATTACTATCTTGTTGTTGTAATCCAAGTTTATTAGTAATACTATCATTAAATTCTTTACTATTAATAGAACTTTCAAGAAGTCCTAAATTACCAGCGTTCATAGAATTAATAATAATATTATCCATATATTCTTTTTCAGCTATATTACTAAGTTCTTCTTTAGTACCAGTAATAATATCTGGATTAACCTGTTGACCATTTTCATCAGTAATAGTTATAAATGGATTTTTACCATTAGCAATACTATTAAGTCTTTCTTGATATGCTTGAAAAGTAGCAGTACGACCAAGAATTTCGTTTTCTCTTTGTTTTTCAGCAGAAGTCCAATCTTTATCAAGACGTTTATTAATAAACTCTCCAGCTTTATTCATAACACTACTAAAAGTAACACCACCAAGAGCACCCCAAAATGCTTGCTCCCATAACATTGGGTCTTGAAGATAATCTTTAATAGTTTGTTGAGGAATATCTTTATCAAATACTTTTTTACCATTGTATAAGCCGTCTTGACTAGCTATATAATTAATAGCTTCTTCAACCCCTTCTGTCCATTCAGCTCTAACACCATGAAGAATATCATTACCCACATCTTTTAATGTACTAGTAATAGCTTGTTTAGTAGTTTTATTACTTAAAGCATTAGTAATTGCAGCAGCATCATCAATATTACTATTAAATGCAATATTTAAATTTCTAAGTCTGGAACTAGTTGTATTACCACTTAAAGCATTTTTCCATAAGTTCTTTAAACTATAAACTTGCCATACGTCAAAAAGAACATTAGCCCAATCTTCTGCAAAAGTAATATCAGCACTATTTTTAGCAATATCTTTAGATACTTCTTCATCAGACATATCTCTATATTTAGGATTATTATTATAAAACTCTTCTCTTTGTTTATTATTCATATTAGCAAGTTGAGTTTTAGAATAATCTTCAATATCATTATAAGTTTGTCTAGCTTCTTGATAATTTTCAAGATAACGAGAAGGAACTCCAATAGCAGTAGCTTCTGCTATTCTACCAGTAATGGCTCTACTCTTTTGAGTCATATTAATAGCATTAGCCATTTTATTAGCTAATTTATTAAACTTTATACCTTTACCTAATAAAGAAACACCTTTAGCAAGACCAGTACTAGGAACCATAAGAGTTAAAGAACTAGCTATACTAGGAGCATTGCTAGCCCACCAAGCAAAATCTCCAATATCAAAAGCAGCATTAGGATTTTCTCTATATATAGCTAAACGCTCATTAATAGATTCTTTTAAAGATTCAAGTTCAGAACTTATTTCAGATTGATAATCATTAGGACTATTACTAACCATATTATAGAAAGCATCAGCTAAATCTGCAAAACCAATAGCTGTTCCAACAGTAATTTCATTACCAATTTGCCCAATCATTCTTAATCCTTGTTCCCAATTACTTTGATTAACAGCACGTTCTTTATCAAGTTTTTCTGGGTCATCAACAGGATTAACATAAACATCATAAGGAGCATATTTATCTATATCATATTGATTAAGATTATATGATTGTCCAGCAATACGACTAAATAAATAACCACGACCCCGGTCACTAATAGAAGTGCCGGGGTTGTAATCAACTAAAGTAGGAGGCTGTATAGCCCCCTTTTTAGTTTTAGGATTATATTCAGGATTAGGTGTTTTATTACCACCTTGTAGAAACTTTAATACATCCATATTAATATAGATTATTAGTTAATTCATCATAGTAATATTGAATAACATAAGGGTCTGAACTGCCACTAAGTTGGGCAAGTTTAGTAGCAACATTTTGTTGAATAGCTTTAACAGCATTTTCATCTACTGCCATACCAGCTTTAACAGCAGTTACAGTTTGTTCCCATTGAGATAAATTATCTACAATATCAACAGCATTTTCTTTACTTACTAAACCAATAGTTTGATTATTAGTAGAATTAATTAAATTAAAACCTTCGCCATTTGGTACTAATTTAAATTTATCAATTCCAGTAAATGCAGTATTATTAGTAAGAGAAATAGGTCTATTAGCATTATAGTAATTTTCTACTTTACCAGCAGCTCTCCAACTAGTATCTTGATTCCAAGATTGAATAATAGAACTATCAATAGCACCACTACCTACAAGTAAAGTAATAGGTTCTCTTTTAAGTTTACCTTTTGTATCATAGTAACCTGCAATATTAATTTGAATTCCAACATCCCCAGTTTTTGGGTCACGAATAATAGTAGGAGTAATTTCATTTTTTTTAGCACTTCTAAGATAAGCTGTATAAGCTTTTCTATCTTCAGAAGACATATGCTCAAATATTCCATTTTCACTAGTAATATAAGATTCTCCTTGAGTTAAATCAATACCAGCTTTAATAGCAGACATAGCTTGTTCTTCTAATTGTTTCTTTTGAGCAGAATATTTACTAGCAGCTTCTGGATTAGAACTCATAACAAAATTAAGTTCAGCAAGTTCAGGAGTCATTGCAGATATACCAATAGTAGAAGAAGTTATTTGACCACCATCAAGAACAGCATCATTTTTAGATTTAAGAGAATCAACATAATCAATTAAACCAATATAAGGTTCTTTATTGCCTGTTGGTAACCCAGTATGATGTTCTTCACCATTAGAATCAACTCTAACAAATTTATCACCATATCCAAAAAATCTAGTCTTAGCAGAATTAAGAAAAGCATTTAAAGGATTCCTAGTATCTTCAGCTTCTTTAACAGCTTTACCAAAACTATAAATAGATTTATGATAATCTTTTGGTAATTCAGCATATCTATAACCATTACCATCAGAACCAAATCTTACTCCAAGACTAGCAGCTTTTTTCTCTCCACCAATAGCATTAATAAATGAATTATATACATCATCGTTATTAAAGTATTGTCTAATAGCAGAACTATCTCCAAATATCTGATTAACATATTTACTATATCTATCTGAATATTTATTACTAGGTAAATCACTTAAACTAATAATAGAATTATATGTATCAAATCCATCAATACTATCTTGAGATTTACCAACTTTAAGACTATTAATATATTCTTGATTATCAATAATATCATTAAGATAACTAAGAGCATATGCTCTATCAGATGGATTAGTAATATTAGTCATTATACTAGTTCTAATATCATCTGGATTAGCAGTGCTTAAATTAATATTAATATCAGGATTATATTTACTAAGCAATCCAGCTATTGATTGTCTATTACTAGTAATTTCAGCTTGAGCTTGAGCAGGCATAAAATTATCAATACGAACAGGAGTACCTTTATAAGTTAAATTATCAATAGCTTGTTTTCTTTGATTTGTATTTCCTAATCCAGCTTGTTTAGATAAAGCTAATTGAGCTTTCCATGCTTCACCATAAGTAGTATTACTACTTTGATTATAAAAAGTTGCAGCATTATAGAAAGGGTCAATACGTTTAGCAAGATATTGTTCAGGAGTAAGTAGAATACCATTTTTATCTGTTATATCGGGATTACTTCCATTTTGGTCATATTTCCATTTAGCAATCTTATAATCTTGTTCAAGACTAGCTTTAGCACCAGGAGTATTTTCAATAACAGCTTTAACGGCTTCAGCAAGTTTAGCTTTACTTAATCTTTGCCAATCACCTTCAGTATGAGAATAAATCTCTCCTGTAACAGATTTAGTAATATCATCAGTAACTTTTCCATTAGCATCAAGCCATCTTGTTTGACTACCGCCGCCTTGTTCTTTAGCAGCCCATTGAAGTGCTTGATTAAGTATCTGATTCATAGGAATTTCAGAAACTTCTTTATCAATAGGAGTCCATTTACTTCCACCAATAACATTACCATTATTATCAGTTATATCTTGATAATTATATTTATTAACAGCACGATAATAATTCTTATAATCTTCCGATAAATCAGTACGTTTATCAAGATTATCCATATATGCTTTATAATCTTGTTGAGCACGTAAACGACCAATCATTCCCGGACTTGAAGTTATATCTCCATAAGTTCCAACTATATCATCAAGACTAGAATAAGCATTACCATATTGCATATTTTCGGTAAGAGCATTACGAACTTTATTAAGTTGTTCTTGACGCCAAGCATCTTCAGCTTCATTTAAATCTAATTGAGCAAGTTGAGCATCAATTTGAGATTTAGTTTGAATAGCTTGTTGATGCCCTTGTTCAAGAGTATTATAAGTTCTAGCTAAGACATTTAAGTCAATAGGATTAACTTGTTGTCTAAAAGTAGGAGTATAAAAGTTTATCGGCATGATTGTTTTCCTCCAAGTTTTCTACGTTTACGAATAATAAATTCATCATAATCAACTCCAGCATCTCGCATAATTCTATCATCTACATTAGGAGCAGATGCTCTCATAGCACTAATAGTATTATTTAAAGCTTTACGATTTTCATATCTACTAATCATATCTTGAATACCAGCATTAATTCCACTAAATAAATTATTAATATTAGTTACTTTAGCTTCTCTAATACCATTATCAAATGCTGCTTTTCTATCTATATATTGATTGTATTGTTGAGCATTAAATTGACGAACACTTTGCTGATTACGTCTATCTTGATTAATAAGATTAGTTTCTATATTTTCTTTATTACCATAAAGTTCATTAGCAGCTTGACCAGCAGCATTACGAACTCGTTGTTTACGAGCTAAACTTACACGACTACTAGCAGTATTAGAATCAATATCACGATAAGCTTCAAATTTATCTTCTCTAATTCTATCAAGTTGAGGATTAATATTATATTTAGTTTTAAGTTTATTAGCACTAATAAGAGTAGGTTGACCTGGGCCTCTCATTTTATTAATAGCTCTTCTACTAGCAAAATAGCTAGCTAAACTACCAGCTACATTACTACCTAATCCAATCCAATCAGCAGTAGTAAGATTTTTAAATTTACCTTGACCTTTACCATCAAAAGATGTAGTTCCTTTAGCAGGAATATTAGTAGAAACAGGTAAAGTAGTAGGAATACTAGCTTCTACTTTAGGTAGATTGCGATTATAAATAGCAGTTGAAGGTGTTTTAGTAGGAACAGATTGAGTTGATTGACTTGACTTACTACCTCCTCCACGGGGGGTCTTCCCGCTAGATTTAGTTGCAGATAAACTTGGAATATTAGTATTATTCATACTAACACCTTTGTTATTTCCATGACTCCAACCAGCTCTAACTAAACCACTAGTAATACCAGCACCATCTTCAAATAAAGGAAGTCTACGTTCTGCATAATATTGAGGACGACGATTTCCATTATCAATATTAGGTTTATTAGTATTATTATTTGTAGTATTATTTTTAGACCATCTTCCATTCCTAAAAGTATAATCACTTCCAATAATAGTTTCTCCTCTAGCAGATTTATTAATAGGATAAGCAGAAGTTCTATTAATAGTTCTATTAGTAATAGGAACATAAGCTCCAATTTGTTCATCATATTCCCAAGTTCTTCCATGACGATTAATCCGTTTTCCGCTAACAGCAAATTTATCGCGTAGACCCCCCGTAGAGGATGGAGAATGAATTAATCCATTCTTAACATTACCATTAATACTAACAACTAATCCAACATTACCTTTCTTTCTAAGTTCTGGATATTTATTATAAACTTTAGCTTTAACATCATTTCTACCGTGAAGTCCAGCTAGTCTTAAAGCATCAACAGCATCTGCTTTTGTAGGAATAGGATAACTTCTATGTCCACCAGCAAAATCTTTTTTAGCTACACTAGGATAAGGTTTCTTTTTAGAACCATAATCTTTATCTCTACTTAATCCGCCCATAGCTTTTTTATTTTCATTTATATTATTTTTATTTATATAATCAATAGTTCTAGGAAGATTACTACCATGTTTACCAATAGTTGTTCTATAAACTTCTTTAATACCTTGATTAATCCAAGTATTATCAATTTTATTAGCTAAATCATAAATCTTTTGTCTACCTAAATTAATAAAATTAGTAGCAGTTCTACCTATTCTAGAAGCTTTAGTCAAACCTTTAATAAATTTATAATTTCTATTACCAGCTATTGTAGGATAACCACCAATAATTATCGAACCACTTTCAGCGATTTGTCTTTTATATTCATCAGGTGCTTGATAAATTTTGCCACCTTCTTTATATTTAGTTCCATCATCATTAATTCTATTTCTATCTTTAAAATCTTCTTGAGCTTTAAATACTTTATTAGGATTAGCTCCACCCATAACTAATTGAGCAGGACTAGCACCATTAAGTATAGGCTGTGCAGAATAAACTTTAAGTTCATTTCCATTAGTTTCAACTACTTCACCACCTTCTACTTCAATACCAGTTTTATCACTAGGTCCAATATCAATACCTCCTTGACTATGTTTTCTTCCATTCATATAAAAGAAATTATTACCAAGAGGTTGAGCAATACCACCAGCAACTACATTTGGTATTTTACCACCAACAGCATATTGCTTTTGAGGAAGCTTTTTTCCATTACTTCTAGGAGTTTGAATAATATTAAATGGAAATGTTGGTCCAAGTTCATCATCACTAGGAAAAGATTCTTTATTAAAATCTTTAACATAATTAATAAGTCTACCAGCAGTATTATTCATTAATTTTTCTCTATTATCTTTAGATACTAAATTGTTTATGCCATTATAGAGAAATTCATTACCAAATCTTATTAAACCAGTAGATTTAACAACTTTATCATAAGCTCCACCAAGTGAAGGAATACCATTTTGAATAAATCTTCCATTACGAGTAACATTACCTCTAAATGTACTAGGTAAATTACTTATATGAATAACTTTATCTTTTCTAGGCATTTTATATAATATAATGAGAAATTGTAATTTGATTGATTTTAAGGCTCTCTGCTGAACAATAGCCTATAAGTCGATTAATAGTTCATACTTATATATAATAATTCAACAGAGAGCAAAAGACTAGCGTTTATGACCGCCACAGCGATATACATTTAGCCTATCTCGATATACTGATTGAGGCATAACAGGTTGTTGAACATTACCATTAGTAATCCATTCAGGACGTTCAAGACCAGTTTTAGGAGCACTATAACTAGCTTGGTCAGCTTGTTTAACTTGAATTGGTTGTTGTCCTTTACTGCCAAACATACCACCAATTAAACTTCCAGCAGCACCAATAGCAGCACCAATCCACGCTTTTCTACGTCCACCACATTTATATTTATTAATAAAACTAGAACGTTGATACATAGTCATTGGATTAGTCATTTTATCAGAAGTAATATTAAGTTGCTGTTGACCAGCTTGAAGTTGTTTACGTTGCTCAGCTTCTTGAGCAATACGTTTATTTTCATTAATTTGTTGATTAGCAGAAATACCTTGACCTATTGCAGTACCTAATTCACCAAGTCCTTGAACTCCTGTAATAGAACTAGCGAGATTACCTAAACCAGGAAGAGCTTGAGCAAACTCAGTACCAAAACCAGCTTTACGTCGAACTCTACCGCCACATTTAAGAGTAAGCTTATCATTATATTGACCAACATAATCTTGATTAGCATAAGTACTAGTTAAAGCTTGAGCATTTTGTAAAGCATCTTTATGGTCTTGTGCAGCTTGAGCTTCAGCTTGGGCTTTTTCTTGATTTTTCTTTTGTTTATTACCTTTAATTATACCACCAGCAATACTAGCAGCTGCGCCAATAATAGCACCAATAAAAGCTTTTTGTCTTTGTCTATCTCTATACTGTATCATAATTTTCTAAATTGAGTTTGAGCACATTCAAGACTTTCAAATTCAATGCGCTTATTATCTGAATTATTAAATATAAAACGAACTACAAAATAATTACCATATACTCTACGAAGTTTATCACTTACTGTATTAGGATGTTCTTTAATTGCATTACGGAAATAATTAAAGTTATATTGAGTAAGTTCATACCAAGGTTTTTTATACTTATTAAATTCATTAAGTTTATCAATATTAATATCTATATCATCAGTATCATTATCTTCATTAAATATACGAAGTATATCTCCAGCATAAGGATGTTCTCTTAAATCAACAGGATTATTAATATTATCACTATAAATAAGAATATATATCTTACGCACTTTATATTTAATAAATTCAAGAAATTTAATAAGTTCATAAGATTCATTAACTATAATATCAATATAACTATTATGAACTAATATAGGCTCATCACCAACTTCTTGTTTAGATACTAAATATAGACTTCTACTATCATCACCCATGTGAGTATTAAATCTACCATAATTATATTCATGAGTAAATACATGAAGAGGGCAGTTAAGTCTATCATCGTTATGTTCAGTTTGAAAATAACATTTAGTTTTAGTAGACCAAGCATTATTAAAATAATAATCATGTAAACTAATAAAACTACCTATTTTATAATTAAAACTAATAACTTCATTATGTGATTCTATAATAGATTCTTTAGTATTAGGATTAATATTATCATAAGTATAATCAAATTTAATTAGAATACGATTATTAAATTTATCATGAGCAAATCTAACTTTATTAGGATGATATTTATCTAGCCATAATTTAATATCTTCATCCATTATTTTAAGTTGACCATCATCAAATTGATAAAGTTTATGAAAATCATCATTATAAAAAATATAACCAAATTCTCCAACTATATATGCTAAATCATCTTGTAGCCCACCATAACCTTTATCACTAGTAAAAACTTCTTTATAATCAACTTCAAAAGCATCAGGTTGATATAATTGAACATTTTCATCTCTAGTTTTAAGTGCAGCACTTATATCAAACATAAACATACTATGTTGAGTATGAACTAAAAGATAATATCCAATTCCAACTAAATTAGTTATACTTCCTTTATTTTCAGTAATATTTTTATAACCTTCAATAGGAAATATTCTCCAAGCATTAACTTCACTTTCATCTTGAATAACATTACTACGTTTTATAGTTTTATCAAAACGAGTAATATTAATAATATCATTATGATATTGAGTTAACAGTTTAGGAACATATTGGTCAACATTTCCAATAGGGTCTTTAAATAAATCAACACTATTTTTAGGTTCTACAAATGTACCAAAAGCAACACTTTTATTGTCAGTATCTTCTTTAATACTAAAAGCTATCTTACTAGGTTCATTATTAAAACATTTACTTTCAAAGAACTTATCATTATAAAGAGGAAATTGAATATAAACATTAAATGGAATATCAAACCAACATGGTTCATCACCACTATAATAATATTGATTATTAGTAGGAGTATATAATTTATAATTACCTTCATTCATTATAACTCCATTATCATTATAAATAAGAACACCATCATAAGTCATTCTACCATTATATCCATGCTCAATAGAATAAGTTCCGCCATTATAACAAACGTCATTAAGTCTTACAAGTTCTTTTTCTTTACTAGTATAAATATTTTTAGTACAATTAAGAAGTGTTGCAAGAAACATAGTTTCAGCATCAAGTAGTAATTCCTTATAATCATCCATTTCAAGAGCAGTTCCTTTTCCAGCTCTACTATCAATAACACTATCAGCAACTACTAGTTTATAATTATTAATAGGTTTATATTCATTTCTACTAATTACACCTATAATTGGCATATTGTAACTATAAGGATAAGTAGTATTAACTACCATATCAACTACATCATGTTTTTCTTTATAAGGTTCAAATTTACATTTACCATCAATACGAATAATATTAAAATCATATTTAATACTATCATCAATATCAAATCGACTACTATATAGATAACATTTATCACTAGTAAAATTATTAGCTACAAAACCCGGTTTTGTACCCCAACTACCATTTTGCCAACTAACATTACTAGCTATATTACAATAATCTTTTCTAGTTAATAATCCAGTATATCTAGTAATAGGTTCAACTTTTTCATAACTAATAAACCATCCAACATAACCTAATTCTTTAATTTGATTCCATAAAGTAGTATCAATATTAGCACGAATATAAAACTTATTAAAAGTATTATTCATATTATACACAAAATCTCTAGTATGTTCACCATCAACAACTTTAGAATCAAATATCAAATCAGGTATTCTAAATAGTTCATCGCCATTAATATTTTCATAATAACCAAATTTAGCTTCATTATCAACACCAATAGCACCTATTACTTGATTACTACAAAGAGTATAACTACCACTATTTATAACTTGATAAACATATAAATCATTATATTTATCTTTATCTTGATAATCAATAAAGTAATTAGATATAAGAGTATATAGTTCATCTTTATTAGTAGCTTCAAGTTCACCAGAGCTATTAAGTAATATATTAGTAGTAGGATTATTTATTGGTTCAGCAGTATAAACTACAATTTTATGATTAGCAATATATCTTTTAACATTAGAACTAATAGTAGATATTGGAATATCTCCACTAATAACTACCCAATATGGAATATTACCATTACCTTGATTATTCCAATTAAAAGTAATTATAGTACAATGAGAACCATCATTAACAATATTATTTATATATTTATCTTTATTAGATAGTTTATATCCTCTACTAGCATCACCATATTTATCAACAAAATGAATAAAAAAGTTATATACTTCTCCGGGAATAAGAGTATCATTTTTCTTACGTTCATTAAAATCATAACTAGGCACAATAATAGAATGAGTAATTCTCATTTTACAATTATCAATATCAAATATAGTATCTCCAAATAATACTTGTCCACTAGTAAATACAGCATCTTCTGTAAATCCAATTCCATTATAAACATAACAAGCTATTTTAACTGTACTAGGTAAAGTATAAACAGATTGATTATTTTCATATTTATAACTTGTAGGGATAATAAAACAATGACAAGCAAGATATTCTTTAAGATTATGACTACCTCTACTACCTACTTTTATTTTAGCATTATAATTAATTTTTAAATATTCATGTGCTGCAATACCTTGTATAACTGTATCATTAAATAAAGTTCTAAAAGTACGAAAAGGATATTGATTATTATTGAATACTTTATCAATATATTTAATTTGCCAATCAGCAGTACCAGTAATTTGAAGACTAGCCATTTTAAAATAAGGACCTTTTTCACTAACTGCATTAACAGTGGTATAATCATTATAATAAGCATTAACAGCTTTATTACGAAGTTTAATAGTAATATCTTTAACAGCTTCTTCTAATGTTTTACCATTACTTAAAGTCCTATCATCATTATCAGTTTTTTCATTATAATTAGCAATATATATTCTATTCTTATAATTAATGATATTACCAACATTATAATAATTATAATAGTCAGTAGTTAAATCAGCAACATTATATTCAACAAGAACATCTCTACTAAATTTAAAAATATTATTATTTAAATCATCTGTTCTAAACGCTTGAGTACTATCTTTTTTACATACAATAAAACCAAGTTGATAAAGACCAGAACGACCTCCACTAATATTTATTTCAAAAGTTTGATTACATATATCTTTAGAATCACTAAATGAATCAGTATTACCATAACAATAACCGTTTGGTTCATCTTTTGGGTCATAAACATTAGTTTTTCTAAAACAAACTTTATTAATAACTTGTGGAATTATAGCATCATTAAAAATAGGAAATCCAATACTATACCATTTAGTATAATTAGTTTTATCTATCTTATATCTAATAAATATAAAATAAAATCCTTTATAAGCTCCACCACTAACATAATTTAAACCACTAATAGTAGGTAAAGTTATTTGTGGAATAACAGACATTTCAGAATCAGGACGGTCAGAATCTAAATCAATATTAATAGTTTTAAGAGGAACATCAATAGAAGTATTACTTTCAGCAATAGCTATAATAAGATGATTTTTAACATTATAAGTATATGTTCCTTTAATCTTTCCACCATTATACTTCCAATTACTATTTACTCTATAACAATTATCAGCTTGTTCATTATATCTATAAATATAAGATTCATTAGAATCAGCATTAACAATAAATAAAATAAGTTCAGTACTAGTAGGAATAACGCCAACTACTTTAAAATTATTAATACCATCTTCATGAATAGCATTGGCGATTACTTTACAATCTTCAAGTCCTTCTTCATTAACAATCATCCTACCATCATTACTTGCTTTAACATTTTTAGCAGCAACTAATGAATAAGGTACACAATCACCTGGATGTTTATTAAGACTAAGTTTCTTTTGTATATTCATAATTATTTAGGAAAAGTAAAGTTATAAAAGAACTCATTCCAACCACTATCATCATCACTTTGTTCATCTAATAGAATACTAGTCTTAATATCTTTCTTCATACTTTCCCATAGATAGAAAGGATTAGTTCCATATTGACTAGCAGAAAGATTAAACACAGGATGTTTATATCCTCTCATAAGCATACGAGCCATACAATAATAAGTAAGACCTTGAATTAATTTACCATTAGCAGGTATAACAGGAATCTCACAATGATAATTATCACTATATTGAGTTTCAATATCTTTATAAACAACTGTTATACAAGTATCATTAAAATTAAGTTCAATAGTATTACCTCCAATAAGAATATAATTATGATTTGACTTATCATATCCTCCACGGGGGGTCTGACAATGAGAATGAACTTCATGCTGACATCTTGGACATTCAGTATTATTATGAACTGTATAAACAACAGGATTACATCCTACTTTACCAGTATCAATAACTTCTCTAGTTCTAGAACCATTAGGACAACAATCATCGGGCATACCAAGATAGTCTTTATTAGTAGCACGCTCCGGACTTTCGTCCTCCGCTTTACCCCCCGTAGAGGATGGAGCAGATTCAGTATCACCACATCTATATTTACTAGTATCAGCTCTAGGTACTTCACAACCATTACTATCATATACTTTAAGACCGTCATCAATAAGACAACATTTACTTTTAGCTATCTTATTAATGACGGTTAGTTTCATTTTCTTATCAACTTTACGAAGAACTTTAAGTTCATTCATAGCATCAACACACCAAGCAGGAACTCTAGGAATCCAATCACTTCCATCAGGATTGAAATCATTATCGAGTTTAGCAATAATATGTTCTATTGTAATAATTTTATTATTTGCCATAATTTATAGATTTATCAAGAATAACTCTACCATCAGCATCAAGCATATACCAACTTCTTTATATATGTCAAGATAAACTTTAATAAAATCAGAATAACTATCTTTAAATATCATTTCATGATTAACAACATAAACAGATTGTTTAGTAGTTCTACGAATTATATTATTCATCTCAAGTTCTTTAATATATCTATGAAGATGAATAAATGAACAAATCTTCTTAGTTTCATCATTTTCTTTAAGTATAATTTTATTAGAATTAAACTTAATAGTTTTAGCAATATAACAAATAAGTTTAACAATAACTACACTTTTTGCATTATTAGTAATGCAATATTAATAAGTTCAGCATTAAAAAGATTAGCAAAATCATTAGCGGATACTCCCCGTGGAGGATGAGTATGATTAGTATTAGCTAGAATTAGTTCAAGATGCATCTCCATCTCCCACGGGGAGTTGAGTGGAGCGAAGCGGAACGTTCAACTACATTACTTTATTTATCACTATATCTAGTTTTATTACCATTATTATGTGCTCCACGTTCATACTTTTGTTGATTAACATTTCTAATATATTTAAATGGAGCATTAGGTTCTCGTTCAAGATAAACAAGAAGTTTACTTCTTAATCCTAATTTAAGATTAAAAATATCATCAACAGTTTTACATTCAGAATTAAGTTGTTTAGCATCTTTACCTCTAAGTTCTCTATTAATATAATTAGCATGCTTAAATTTAATAGCACTATAACTATGAGTTCCATTATTAATAAGTTGTATTTCATAAAACTCTTTATTAGTTTTATAAACTACATAAGGAATACCATCATACTTAAGTCCACGAATTTTATATATTTCTGCTTCTTCTTTATCATAAAGTTTAAGACCTGCATTAATAATTTCTTGTTTTTTAAGTCTAGTAGCGTTCCAATCAACATAAGTATCTCTAGGTTTATCTCTATATCTCCAGAAATTAATAACTAAATCACCAATTTCATATTTAAAATGATAAGCATAGCCTTCAAGAACACATTTATGAACACCATAACTATAATACCTATGAATGTACTTTTTATAATCAGAAAGACTTAATTCAGAACGTCTTGTAGCAAGTTTAAGAGCAACAATATAATCATTTGCTTTTTTAACTAAGTTACAATAACGCAAAAGTTGGAGAAGAACAATACGTCTTTCTCCAACTGTATAACTAAGTTGATTATTAATTAATTGCTCTAACTTATTAATTAATTCAACATTATCATTAAGAAATTGAAACCCATATTCATTAAGATTAATTTTTAAATCATCTTTAATAACTTGATTTTTACTTTTAATATAAGCACGACAATCAGCTTTCATCTTATTTATAAGTTCAAGTTCTTTATTATATTTTGCCATATCGTCATTAGAAGTTTCAATAAACTTTTTATAATAATGACTAATATCTATATCTTTAATCATAATTTATCTAGTTACAAAATTATCAATAGGAGCTTCATTTGTTTGACGAGGAACTTCAATAAGATTACGTTTAAATACAATCTCTTTAAGAGTTCCAATCATATCTTCAGGAATAAGAAATTCATCATCATCGTATTTAGCTTCATCATCAATAGGGTCATAATTTACATCTTTAGCTTTTTCAACAGTTTCAGTAGGAACAAGATAAGGAACTTCAAAAGGAGATTCAATAATAATAGAACCTATATTTTGAAACCAATCTTTATTATTACTAAAGAAATAAATATAACCATTAATATAATCATAAACAGGAAGATTACACATACCTGCAAGATAATGATAAAACTTAGCACTAGCTTCTTTTGCAAATGGTATTTCTATCCCAGTATGTCCGGTAGTTCTAATTGATTGGAAAGGTAAGTTATTAATAAGTCTAACTGGCTTTGGAACTTCTTGTTTAGTACGTTTAATTGCAGGAAGCCCAAGAGTTTGACTATTATATAAGTCACCATCAGGAACATTAATAATAGAAACACGAATACGTTGTTGCAAACCTTTATCAACATATTTATGATTTTCATAACTTTTACGAATTAGTTCATTACGACCATGAAGAATAGCATATCGAAGATTACGTCTAAGAGGAATACTATTAGGATTGCCAACAGCATGAGCAAATTCACTAACTAATTGATTAAGACTAGCCATGTTAAGATTGACTTGCGTTTTCTAATTGATGAACTCTTTGTTCAAGTTCATTAATCTTATTAGAATATGTTTCAACTTTAGTTTTAAGTTCATTAACTGTTTCAGCTAATTCGTTATGTTTTTGTGTTATAACTTTAACATCTTGTTCAAGTTCAGTATTATTAGTATAATCTATAATAGAATTAAACAATTTAATTAGAAGTTCTCTATCTTTATTAGATATATCACTATTTAAACAACATATAGTTCTAATAATATCATCTTTAAGTTTATCTTTAGTCATAATATATTATGTTTTAAGTTTATTATATTTAATGCTATAATAAACTGTTGCAGGAGTAGTATCGAAAAATGCAAAAACAGAAAACAAATTAATTAACCAACTACTCCTAACAACAGTTCCACGTGGACTTATTTAATCAAGTTTAACTGTAGTAAAGAAGCCGACATGATTACCAGAATCCGACCGAACCCAATCAGAACCAAAGAAACCAGAGCCAGCCCCAGAACCGGTACTAGCGCGACCGCCAAGCAGAAGCACACGAGCAGCTTTATCTGTATCTTGCCCATCATTACCTCTTTTCCAATTATAATCAGCTTTTTTATTACTTCCAACTTTATTAGGAATAAAATAAACTCCTCTTTGAAAATCAAATTCAGTAATAAAATTATTAGTATTAGCTTGATATCCAATTAGATAACATTTTTCATTAACATTATCTTTTGTAACATCAGCGTGATTAACTCCTTTTTTAAGAATATAAACATAATTATAATCTTTATCTTTATTGATAATGACTACATCTCTAATAAATGTCCATATATCTCCAAAGAAATTTAGAATACCACGATAAACAGTAGGATAAATACTTAAATTACTTCCATCTGCATTAAAGTATCCTAATTCATAATGGTCACCATTAGTACTACCATTACCAATATTATGTTCAGCAGTCCAATAAGTTTGTATAATAGGATTATTACCATTAAAAGCTGTCCATCTTTCCCAATTTAAATTTGTAACACCAGCGCCAAGACCACCTTGTTTAAATCCATCACTAGTTAAATTAGTATTTAATGCAGCTTGATTATCAAAATTAGCATACTCAATATAACAAAGAGCTTGTAAAGCACAATACTCAAGATAATCAATTATCGTAATCCAATCTCCGCGATTAGTACAAAATTCATTGGCTTTATCGTAATTAATACCGGTTCTAGGTCTACCTTGTAATTTAATAGCATTAACAGAAGAATCTTTATTTCCTCCTAAATATCTAGCATCATCGGGTTTAATACAAGCACTAAATACTTCTTCTTTACCATCTTCTCTAGTTCTAGTCATAGTTTTGGTATGACTTATAATAAAAGGATAAACTCTAGTAAATGTTCCATCAATATTAAAATCACTTATCCAAAGTTGATATTTAGTACCAGTATCTTTAACGCACATATAAAACTCTGGAACTCTTACCCCAACATCGCCATCACTTCCATCAAGAGGAGGAATAAAACCATTTTCAAGAGGTTTAGCCCAACCCGTAGGATTAAGGAAATAACTGATTTTCTTTTCATTATAGACACAACCTTTAAGTCTATTTTGAATAGGAAGTTCTCTATGAAATTTAGCATTACCAATTCTGATTATATCATTATCATCTTTAGTCCATTCAATACCATAAGCAGCATTTTCAAAAGTAGGAATAAATGCAGCAGAACCCCAAGCTGGATTACCTTGTTCATTAATAATTAAACTATCTCCTTTAGATACTCCATCTAAATTAGGTAGATGTTTAAGTCCTTCTGCAAGTTCATTTAGTATATGCTTGTTAAATCTTAACAAGCCATTATACATTTCTACTAAATTAAAATTCATGTTAAGCTTGTTCTAGAGCATCAACTCGACTATTAAGAGAATTAATATTATTAGTATTTTGATTAACTTTAGTTACAAGTCCTTGAAGAGCAGTAATTATAGTATCGTTTTTAGTATCATTACTAGTTTTCATAGCATTAATCGCAGCAACTATATCTGTATTTGCTTTATTAATAGTAGAATTAACAGTATCAAGTTTATTACCAATAGTAGTTTTCATACCATCAACAGCAGCTTTAATACTATCTAATTTAGCATCAATTTTATCAAAACGATTATTAAGAAGAGTTTGAGTTTCATCTGATTCACTTTTATGTTGATTTTCAAACTCATCAAATTCAGCTTTAACCATTTCATGTAATTCAGTAATCTTTTGACTAATCTCATCAAGATTAACTATAACATTATTTTCTCCAAGTTCATCATGTTCTTTATTACCAGAAATACTAAGTTTAAGATTATTAATAAGTTTATTAATAGCATCTAACTTATAATTAACTCTTTTATCATCTTCCATATCTTTAGAATTTAGTTTGTTACAAATATAAATTATGTTATTAATAACAAGTAGTTTAACAATATTATTAACATTTTTTAATTAAGCAGTTTTAGAACTATTAATACCTATATATTTAGTCCAAGTATAATGTTTACGTTTACTAATATAATTAAGATTATCATCATTAATATGAGCTTCTTCTTCAAAACTTACATCTTTATAAGCATTATGTTGTTTAATATGAAATAGTCTTATAATAAGATATTCAACACCATACCATATATAGAAAAAGATATATAACATCTCTTTCATTTGTTCTGTATGAATAGCTTCATGATTAAGTTCTTTATTACTTAATTCACCTTTAGTAAATATAATACCAAAAAGATTAATAGCTTTATAACCATTAAAAGGAAAATGTTTAGTCTTAATAACTCTCATAACTTTACTATTTTAAAATTTAATATTGTAAATATTTATGTACGTTCATAGAGCCACTTTTTAGGCTCATAACAAGACTTTCATTAAATCATGTACAGTTAATCAGCTAGGCTTAAAACTAGCCAAATTCGGCAAGCTATACTCCCCGTAGAGGATGGAGTAGGCTTGAATTAGTCAATCAAACCTAGCTAATCAATCTCATACAATCTTAACCAATAGTATTATCAATATCTTTATAACCAATTCCAAGTTTCTTTAGAATAGGACTAACAACCCAACTCCAAAACACAGGAGCAAGAACAGCACTATTAACAAGCATAATAGTATTATCATACCCAGATGCAATATAAATACCAGCCATAATAGCAATACTTATTACTAATACACATCGTTTTTGCAAAGTAGGAACTTTATTATCGCCATTAAAGTAATCAATAACTTTAATAATAATATAAGTTAGAACATTAACAATAAACATAAATCCAAAATCAAAATTACTAAGGATTCCATCTACAATTACATCAATAAATTTGTCCATACTAAAATTTAGATAAATAAATTTGTCCATACTAAAATTTAGATAAATAAAAAGGGAACTCAAAACATTGATTCTGTTGAGTCAAAGCCCATTGATAAAGACCACCTTGAAGAGCTAAAGTATCTTCACAAGATTTTTCCCATGCTTGAAAAGCAGTAGGGCACCGCTTCCACTACCAGCAGTAGCACCAAGTACGTTAATATTAGTAGAACCATCTCCTAACATTCCACCACCAGCGCCACCTAATACACTAAAACGACGATTACCAAACAAAGCCCAAGCACCAAGTGCAGTACCGATAATACCAAGAGTTAAACCTGCATTAGCCTTACCGTTTACATCACAACGATTACCACCGTCATAATTCATTCCAGCACCATTATAGCCTTCTGGAACAACTTTCACTTTTTCAATTACTTGCATAATAAATTAAGGTTTAAGTTAAAAAAATAGATTAATATTTGTAGTTTGAACTACATAATCTATAGCACTTAAACCGTTATTTTTGTTTGGTAATTAATATTAATTTAACTTTCAATAGGACTATATATTGTCAATTCACCAATTTTATTAAGTTTAGTATATTTTATTTCACCTATTGAAGTCTTACCATCATCAGCTTTGCCGCCTTGTGTACCAACATAACATTGAATAGTTTGTTGTCCTCTAAATTCAGAATTACCTGCAACAAAACCAAATCTAAATTTATACCTATCAGTATAATTATCATTATAAACAGTATTATCTTCATTTAATAAAACTGTATGATATTCATAACTATAATTATCATCACTAGTTATATTAAGAGTTGGTTTATCAAGAGTTAAAGGAGTACCAGTTGTATTAACTTGATTATTCCAAACTTTATATTTATCATTAGGTTTATTTTCATACCAACAATAACCATTGCCATGAACAAGTCCACCACCATGACGAATTATTTTAATATCATCTAAACCAATAACTTTATCATTAACAGGATTAACTCTAAAGTACTTTACTTCATTATTAGATTTAGCAACTCTTTTAATAACTTCACCATACCAACATTCTTTATAACCACCATGTCCATCAGGCATATTAATAGTTCCATCAGCCAAAGGAAAAATAAACATTCCTCTATTATTAATATCAATTTCATTATTCTTTAATTGCCAAGCATGAACAATAACACCACCTTTATAAGCAGTACATTCAACAGTAACATGACCTCTACTCAAACTTCCAAACCAATTAGCACAAAGATTCATCTTCATTATATCAGGCATTTTATCTTCAAGGTTAATCATAGATTCAATATTAAACATAACACATTCAGCACCTGAGTCAGTATTATCGCCACCCCAATATAGATAAGGAATTTGACTTAAATTCCAAGACCAACCAACAGCTACATAATTTAAACTATTAATAGGAGAATTAACATAATATGATTTAGTATCCAAATCTCGACCATCATCACTACCCCAAATATATCTAAGTTGGACACTAGTAAAATCACTAAAATGAATAACAGAAGTAGGCCAAATATGATTAGCACCATCATAAACATGAGCAATATTAGTTTGACCTACTGTTCGTTTCTTAAGAGGTTTAGCAATTCCTCCTTGACGTCCAAGAGTTAAACTCATTATTCATCAATAATATTATAAGTCATTCCAGCAACTGGGGTAATAGTTGCATATTGGGTAGCAGTTCCTGTCCAAATTGGAAGACTAAGTTTATTACTATTTGCACTAGGCATAGTCATATTAACTCCACATCCATCATTAATAGCTTTTTGAATCTTATCAAGATTAACACTATTAGTAATAGTTTGATTTATTTCTTTTTTAAAGTTATTAAATGTATCATTAGTAACATATCTATTAAGTAAATTATTAACTTCTTCTTTATTATAAGTTTCAGATTTAGTATAATAATTTTTAAACATATTATTAATCTCTTCTTTAGTATAACTTTCCATAGAAGAAGTATCACCCATTACTCTCCATTCAGTACCATTCCAATAACAAATCTTTCCATTACGATATTCAATCTGACCTTCAGCCCAATTACTACAAGTTACATTAGGAAAATATTCAGACTCTTCACCAACCATACCTGTAAGTTTACATTTATTTAAATTAATAGTACCATTCTCAATAATACCACCTTCAAATACAAGTTCACAACCAACAGGCATTGTAATAGTTTTACCACTTAAATCAAAAGCATAACGAATAATATAACGAGTATTTTCTTCGTTAACCATATCTTGAGTAAGAACAGCTTTATAATTAAGATAAATATTATTCTTAACTTGAACTAAAGTTTCTTCATTAAAATAATATTTAATATTATCTACTGAATTAAAATATATAATACCAAGTCTTGGACGTTCATCAGAAAGACAAGTATTATAAATATTATAATTTTCACTATTTCCATAAACAGGAGTGTTGACCCCCCGTAGAGGATGAACTCTATCAGTAGGTTCTACAATAGTCCATCTAGTATAATAATTATAAAAACCAACTCCATCATGAATAGTCTTAACTCTAAGAACAAATAATTTATGATATGTATCATAATAAATACCAGCAGTATTACCTAAATCTGTTCTAATAACTTCATACTTATCTGTATTAAGAATTATTTGTCCATATTGTTCACAATAAGTATCATCAAGAAAACCATCAAATAAAAGCTGTTCTGCATTACTAGCATCATCCTCCACGGGGAGTAAGACCTTGCGAACTATTTTATATCCTTTACCACTTTTATATTCAGGCTCATAAGGTCTATCTTTAAGACTAAGACGATTAACATTACAACAACCCGGACTTAATCTTATAGTAATATCTTCTTCATCGGGATAATTAATAATATTAACTTTACCATCTCCAGCAATCATTTGTTTAAGAGCTTCATTAAGCATATCCCAATCAATAGTACCATCAGCAATAGGAATTTTAGCTCCACTTTCTTCAAGATATTTCTCACTAAGAATTTTAGTCCAATTGTCATCAGAAACCCAACTAGTTTCAACTCCAGCTTGAAGATTACTACCTATATAACTTTCAGTTACAGAAAGATTATGTTCAGCATCATAATAACTAATAGTAAGACTATTACGTCTAAAAATAGCAGGAACAGCTTTACGAGTATTAACTCTAGTTCCTTGATATGGAATCCATAAATGATTAAACCTAGAAAGAACAACAGTTAAATCATTATTTGTATCTTTGTCAAGAATATTTTGAAGATAAGTAATAGGAAATACTTTATCATAACTATTCTGACCCAGTTTTTCATATAGTTGTTTATTGTTCATAATTATGTAATTAATTTAAATAACTTTAATAAGTAAATAAACAATATAAGCATTAGCAATATTGTTATATTAAATAGTATTCTTATTATGATTCAATTAAAACTCTTACATTAAACACTGTACTATTAGAAGTCATAGTAAATTGACATAATACAATAAATGAAGAAGTAGTTGTATTAGCAGTAACACTAATAATATTATTATTATTAGATACAAAAACACTATTCATAGGTGTGCTAACATTACTTAAAGTACAAGTATATTTACTACCACCACCATCTTTATTTTCAAACCAAAATTGTAATTTACCAGCGTTCATTATAGCAACATTAGTAGGAATATATACATAAACACTAATAGGAGTTTTTTTAATATCATTATAACTTGCTTCTCCTTTATATATTAAATCTACATTTTGGCTATCTAAATAAATAGGTAATGCAATATTTTGACTAGTAAAATAATTATTTTTAATAACAAGTCTACCACGCATGGGATTTGCTCTTTGTGTTCCTTTTGTAATAACATTATGATTTAACCAATTCCATTCAATTTTATATTCTCTTGCTGTATCAGAATTATTTGCAGAAAGTTTAAATGTTATTATAATCATGCTAGCATAATTAAAGGCATTTGCAACAGATACATCACAATTAACTTTATTTGTTACATTTACATTATCCGGATTATAATATACACTTTCAGTTCCGCCTGAACCAGCAACACCATTCCAAGTCCAAAGTTGAGTTGTATATAACCTATAATAAACACTTATAGATATAGTATTAGCATCAGCAACTGTATCAATTTCATTAGTATAAGGATAACCTGTAAAATCTAATCCACTTCCATTAGGATTAGTACCATAATATTTAGTATGATATACTTTAGCACCATAAGACTTAGCACCAGCAGATTGTGTAATATTAATAGATTTACTAACTCCACTATAAGTAGCAGTAACAGTTGTACTTCTACTTGTTGTAGTAATTCTATTACCATAAGTAAGTTTACTACCGCTAGTAGTACCGCTTAATGTGCCATCTCCAGATTTACTTAATGTAGGACTACCATTTTCAGTTTCAGGAAAATTCTGTCCAACTCCATTCCAAGTATATTGTCTACTACGAACAGCACTACAAGTAATAGTAGAACTACCTCCAGCAGCAGCAATATTAGTAGGACTAGCAGAAATATTTACTGACCATGCTCCCCAACTACCATAAACTTTACTACCTGCTCTTTGTTCAATATCGCAAAAATTAATAGCACCATTATAATTTGCAGTAACTCTAGTTCTTCTAACACTTGTACTAGTATTATTACTATAACTTAAAGTACCACCACTTAAAGTTCCACCACCACTTCCTGCACTAAGACTTGGAGTAGCATTTTCTGTTTCAGTTCCACCTGAACCTGCAACACCATTCCAAGTCCAAGTACGAGAACGAGAAGCACCATAATAAATAGTAACAGAACCGCCTGATGCCGCAACAGTATAACTACTAGCATTACAATATACAGACCAACTAGACCAACTACCATATGATTTACTACCAGCAGATTGACTAATAGTTATATCTTTAGTTGCACTATCAATAGTTGCTCTAAATACAGAACTACGGGAACTAGTAGAAGTATTATTACCATAACTAACAGTAGAACCACTTAAAGAAGCAGCACCATTAACTTTACTTAATGTAGGAGCGCCACTAGCATTTTCAGTATAAGTTGTTCCTGTACCATTCCATTGCCAAGTACGACTTCTAGTAGCAGAAGTAGATAATGTAGCATTTCCACCAGCAGCAGCAATAGTTGTTACATTAGCACTTAAACTAATAGACCATGCTCCCCAACTACTATAAGTTTTAGAACCAGCATTTTGAGTTACAGTAGTATCTTTAGTTACAGAATCCATTGTAGCTCTAATAACTGTACTTCTAGCACTTGTAGAAGTATTATTATCATAAGTTACTTTATTACTAGCAAAAGAACCAGCACCACTAACTTTACTAAGAGTAGGAGTTCCAGTTCCTGTTTCAGTTCCACCACTTCCACTAACTCCGTTCCATGTCCAAGTTCTTGTTCTACTTGCAGAAGTAGTTATATTTGAACTACCTCCACTAGCAGCAACATTTCCACTATTAGAAATATTAACTGTCCATGCAGACCAAGCACTATATTGTTTAGCTCCAGCAGATTGACTAATAGTTATATCTTTAGTAGTTGAATCAATAGTAGCACGAATAACAGTTGATTTACCGCTTGTACTAGTATTATTTCCATAAGTAACTTTAGGACTAGCCCAAGCACCTTCGCCACTAACTTTACTTAATGTTGGACTTCCGTTTCCAGTTTCTGTACCACCAGAACCGGCAACACCATTCCATGTATAACTTCTAATTCTACTAGCACTAGTTGATATAGTAGCTGTACCGCCTGTTGCTCCAATACTAGTTTTATCTGCACTTATATTAACTGTCCAAGCAGACCAATTACTATAAACTTTAGCACCAGCAGATTGTGTAATAGTAATAGATTTAGAAACACTATTACTAGTAGCAGTAATAGTTATACTACGACTATTTGTTGTAGTATTGTTACTAGCAGTAACAGTTTTACCACTTAAAGTAAATCCACCAGCACTACCACTAAGTGTAGGTGTAGCAGTTTCTGTATCAGTATGTGTAGTACCAACTCCATTCCAAGTCCAAGTACGAGAACGACTAGCATTAGTAGTTATCGTAGATGAACCACCACTTGCAGCTATCGTTTGCGTGCTTGCCGAAATAGAAACAGCCCAAGCAGACCACGCTGAATACACTTTTGCGCCTGCCTGCTGCGTTATCGTAACCGTTTTGGACAATCCTACATAACTAGCTGTAAGTGTCGCTGAACGGGCTGAAACGCTTTCGTTTGATGTAAATTTTATTTGATTTCCACTAAGACTAGCACTACCACTAATACTAAGAGTAGGAGTAGCAGTTTCACTATAAACAGTACCAGTGTTATTCCATTTATAAGTTCTACGAGCAATATTAGCTGTAACTGTTCTAGTGCCGCCTTTAGCTTCAACACTAGTTCCATCAGTTTGTAAATCTAGTACCCAATCAGTATAAACTTTAGCGCCAGCAGCTTGATTTAAAGCAGCACTAACTTCTTTAGTTTGTTTATTTTCTAAAGTAAATATAACAGTTAAAGTTCCACTTTTAGCATTAGTAGATTCATTATTAGGTATAGTTAATACATTATTACTTATACTACCTAAAGTAGTAGAACTAGTAAAGCTAGCAGTAAGATTAACAACAGTTTCAATCCAAGTTCCAGCATAAGTAGAACCCTTGGTTATACTCCCCGTGGAGGATGCATAATCAGTTCTCTTATATCCACTTTTAACAGAACTAGTAGAAAGTTTTAAATCATAACTTCCACCTGTATTTGCAATAGCACTATCAACTACTGTTAATGTACTAGTATCATATATACTAGCTTTACTACCTTTAAACGTAACAGTATAACTATCTTTAACTTCTGTATCATCAATTAATACAACTAACTTACCATTAGTTATAACTCCTTTTTCTATTCCATCAAATAAAACTTTAACTCCATCAGTAGGAAAAGTAACAATATAAGATATAAATCTTTGTTCCCATTCTAATTCTACATTATGAGTTATAGGTAAATAATCACTTTTACCACTAATAGTTTGAGATTTATAATGTTCAGCAGCAATATTAGCAGTATAATCAGTCTTAACAGGAATAGTAAATACAAATTTAGTATTATTTTCACTTATAGCAGGAGTATAACCATTAATAGTAACAGTTCCGGAAACATTTAATTTAAACGTAATAGTAATTTCAGTATTCTCTGGATAAACAAGTTTAGAACCTTGATATATTTCAAATACATCTATACTACCAAGTTTAATATCATGTATTCCAATATCTCCTTGATATATAGCCATAACTTAAGCATCTGATTTAACTATATAAGTAGTATTGTTATCTTTTTGAGCAATAGCTGCATATTGAGTAGCAGTACCAACCCATATTTTAGGATTAACTATTGGTTCAATAGTAAGATTAGATAATCTATAAAGAGTTTGGTCAACTATTTGAATAGTATTATAAGTATAAGCACCTTCATTGTTAATAGTAATATACCCTATATATGTATATGCGAACCATACTATTACAACTACATTTCCACTATATCTAAGACTAAAATTTCCACCACCATTATAAAATACAGAATTAGGATTACAAATAGCAGTAACAAAATTACCAAAATTAGTAAATATATTATTTATAGCAGCTAATACTTCTGAATCATCAGCACTATCAAGTACTTTATTAATTATTGTATCAATATTATATCTATTAATAATTGAATTACTATTTATAGCTACAAAAGTATTAATACTTTTAGTTTCTTCACCACCAACTCTAGCTATACCTTTATCCCAACTTAAATCGATTTTATTAATTCCACCATTAGAAAAATAAGTAATTGTGGCATTAATATCATTATTGCCTATAATAATTCTATCAAAATTAATTCTACTATTGTTATTATCAACAGCAATAATACTTCCGCCTTTTAATAATATTTCTTTTACTTCATCAAAAGTTTTATCACAAGTAAATTCTTTATTTCCATTAACATATATTCCAGTAGGAACAGTTATAACTACACCATAAACAGGAATAAATCCTTCAGGTGTGCTTTTATTTTCATATAATTGTTGATTAATATCTTGCATAACTTTATAAACTTTAAATGGTGGCACTTATTTAGTACCACCATGATTAATATTAAGTTGTTTTCTTTTTAATAACAAGTTCATAACCAGCAGGAATTAAAGCTTTAATAGCATCAGCAATAGCTTTATCAACTTCTGCTTTAGTATAAGTATTTTCTACTGTTGGTACATTATCAAACTTATTATTAATTTCTTCTTTAGTATAAACATTATTACTAAGTTCAGTAATTCGATTAGGTAAAGTTTCATCAAGTTTAACTTTATCAGCAGATGACATACTACCATTAGCAGTTTTACTAGCATTATTTAAAACAAGACCAAAAGGAGTTTTATCAATATATAAATTTGTATTATTACTTTTAACAGATTTACTATATATAATTTTAAGTCCTTCTGTTGTTTGGTCAACTCTATCTAGTCTAATAATAAATTCACTAGATAAACTATTAACGATATCAGTAGTTTTCTTACCTTTACCACCATCATAAGCAGTACCTGTAACTTCGCCTAAAGCTAAAGTTTCAGATATAACTGAATATTTAGTTCCAGACCAACGATAAGTTTTACCACTATAATCAGTACTTTCACTTATATCAACATAAATTTTACCTTTTTCAGGAGTATAATATACAGGAGCATCTTCTATATACTTTTCAGCAAAATGAGTTTCATCAACATAATATCCTTCAAGAACATCATCAACATAACTAGGTAATTGACTTGCTGGGACTTTACCATCTCCATCAAGACTAGCAATACCATTTGCTACACCACGTTTAGCTTCAATAGCTTCATTACAGAATTGAATAATCTTCTCTTTAATAATAGGATAATTATCTATATTATTAAGGATATGTTCAACTGTAGATTCAACCTTATTCTCAATAACAACTTTAAGGTTAGGATGATTATCAATATTATCAAAGATATTTTCTATATTACCTTTAATAACATTAAGTAGTTCAGTAAAGTTATTAATATGTTCAAATATATAAGTAACTCTAGCTTCTACTTTAGTTTCAATAAGATTCTTAAGAATAGGAAATCTATCAATATTATTGAAAATATAATCAACTCTACTATTTACAGCATTATTAATACAAGTAACAAGAACTGGATAATTATTAATATTAGCAAATATATTCTTAACACAATTACAAACTAAATCAGAAAGAATACCAATAAGTTCAGGATAATTATTAATATTATTAAATATATAATCAACTCGTTCATTAATATTATTCTGAATAGCTTCTTGTAATTCTGGATATTGACCAATATTCTTAAATATATCAACTACTTTATTAACAGTATTAGTAATAATAAGATTCTTAATTGCAGGATAATTATCAATATTATTAAATATGTTGCCAATAGTAGTTTCTACATGAGCATTAATAGCATTAGTTATAAACTGATTAAGAGCAGGATAAGAAGAAATATTATTAAAGATAGATTCAGTCCATTGTTTAATATATTGATTAAATATCTCTTTAAGCTCAGGATATTCATTAATATTATTAAATATATCTCTAATAATAATAGGCAAACTTTCAACTGTACTATTCTTAATAATTTCAACTAGTTTAGGATAATTATTAATATTATTAAACACATTAATAACAAAATCATTAATAAAACTAGTAATAACATTAAGAAAGTCTTTATAATCACCTATATTAGTAAATATCTCTTCAAGTGCTTCTGCTAAATCTTTAATAATAGTATCAAAAGACCATCCCTCCCAATTATTTGGATTGGTCCAAGCAGCATCGCTAATATCATCACTATTATATCGTTGTGTCCAATTAATATTAGTTGCATCACGATAAGTAATAATATATCCTTTACGACGATAAATTTTATCAAGTTTATTAACAGTATCAGCAAAAGTACCTTCCCAAGTTAAATAAACACTATTACAAGCAGCAAGTATTCTATCTAGTCTAGTACCAGTTTTACCATCAAATATAGCTTGAATAACAGTTAAAGGATATATATTATATCTAGTATCATTTTCTTCACAATACTTATCTAGTATATGAATTGGCATATTGCCCTCTTTATCACATTGAACTTTACTAGGGTCAAAAGATTGACAATTAGTACCAACAAAAACATTTTCTTCTTCAGCCATAATTACCACGGATTAGAAACACGTTTAATATAATGTAAAGCAATAGTAGGCATAAGTTTATTAATAGCAAGATAATCACCTGTCCATCTATTACCACTTATTTGACTCCAAGTCATTTCACCATTATTACTAATGTTAGGTCCAGTCATATACCAATTAGTAGAACGATTAATGCCAAGATTATTAAATTGACTTATATCAGTACCATAAGGAAAACCATTTTTAACACCACCATCTAAATCACCTGATATAAATCTCCAGTTACTAGGTGCTATAACTTGATTGCTATTATCACCGGATTTAGTTTTACCAACAGCAACAGCATGTTGATGAAGAGGTAAATCAGTACCACCAATATAAAACGTATATGCACTTACATTACGACCGGGAGCAGCAGGGTCATATGTATCTTTAATATTTTCAAGAACTGTTCTCCAATCAAGATTTCCTTGTTTAGGATTATTATAAATATTAATACCATTAGGTATATAACCCATAACAAAACGTCCTTGTGCAGCAGTATAAACTTCCCAACCATTAGGAGGAGTTGAAGTATCCCAAAGCATAATAGAACCAATAGGAACAACGGCAGCAATCCAAGCTTGAATTTGACTAGCAGCAACTCCACCACCTTGCCCACTTCCACCACCTTGCCCAAATCCTTCTCCAACTAATTTATTTTTAATATCAGTATAGAGAGAATTAAAATCTACATCAAGTCTACTAGGTTTAGTTTCACTGTCTGCAAATTTATTCATAACAAGATATTTACCAGTTCTAGCTTCACCAAGTTGAGTAACAGACATGACATTATGAGTGCCATCTCCACCAGAGCCACCGCCTCCTTCAAGACCAGCAATAATATCATTAATTTCTTGCTTAGTATAATAATTATTAAGTATAGAATTAATAATATTACGTACTTCTTCTTCGGTTAATCCACCTCCGCCAGAACCTCCGCCGGCAGCATTAATAGTAATAGTACCATCATTATTTTCAACAAAAGTAATATTAGTACCCGGTCTAATCTTATTTTTAAACATTGATACATAATTACTTTCAAAATATTGTTTATACTCATTACTGATATTACTACCATTTTGATTTATTTTATTAAGAATTTCTTCAATCTTATTATTAATATATTGCTCAAGATTATTAATACTATTTTCTATATTACTATTTAAATCTCCAATCTTATTATAAATGTCTTCAAATTTAGCATTATATTCAGTAATAAGATTATCAATTCTAGTATTAATATCAATTATATTTTGTTGTAATTTAGATATTTGTTGGTCATGAATTTCAAGATGGTCATTAATCTTTTTAAGTTCTGCAAGAAGCCAAGCATAAAACTTTTCCATCTCTTCTCTTAACTTCTCTAAGAAAGCTTCAAATTCAGCACGAGTAAGATATACAGATAAATCAAAACCCATACTTACCCATTTTTCACCATCCCAAAACCAATAAAAATCATTAGTATAAGCTCCACCCCAACCAACAATTTCAACTTGTTTATTATCTTCACCTAAATCAAGAGGATGATAAAGTATTTGACCAACAGCCCAATTTCCATCAAGAGATATAGATTCTTTATCAAACATATCTTCTTGACGATAATTACTAAGAAGTCTACATTGATTTAATTTAACTGCACCATCATACATTCTACCACCTCTCCAAAGAATAATACTATTATCTGGAAGTTTAATAGTTTGTCCAGCTAAACAATAATCATATTGAAGTATATAAATAGTATTAGGCTCGTTAATCATATCTTGGGTAAGAGTATTAACACCACTAATCATATTCTTACGAAGATATTTACGAGCCTTTCCACTATAATCATTTGTATTATAGTCTTTATCTGCAAATTTAAGAAGATTATCAACAACTGTTAAATCTTCTTCATCAGCCGCATTAGTAATCTGTGAAGCAGTAAACATTTGTTTAACAGATTCACTAAGCATTTCAGGAGTAATCTGACCTTCAAGTATTTGAACAGCATTATCTTCAAAATACTGTTTAAGCACTTGTGCCATATAATTAACTACAACATTACGACGAAGATAATTATCTTGAATATTAATACCAAATTCATCAGCAACTGCGCGTTCTGCAATTGCTCTTGGAAACATACCACTAAATGATTCTACAAATTTAGAACCAATTTCAGAATCAGCTTCAAGATGCCATTTCTTTGCATTAGTAACAGGAGTTATTTCATCAAGAATATAACTCTTTTTAGTTTCAATAACATAAACTTCACAACCTACTCCAATCTGTTCCCAAGTAAGAGCATCTCTATCTTCCATTGTAGATACTACAATTCTAGCAGCTTTAAGACCTCTTTGAACAACAGCAATAAGTTCTAGTATTTCTTTCTTGAAAGTTTCATAATCAATAACTAAATCTTCTCGAAGTTTAGCAATAGGCTGCCAATACTCTTCATTAGATAAAGGAATACCAGCAGGAACAGCTTTACGAGATATATAGCTAGCATAGAAACCGTCATGAACTATACATAGTCTTTCATAAGGTCTATCATTCCATTGACCATTACAAGTAAGACTAACTTTACCAAGTTCTTCTTCTATTGTTTTCATACATTCTCTAGGTTTACTAAATTCATAGTGTAGACCCCCCGTAGAGGATGGAACACATTCACATTATTCATTATCATAATCAACATCACTAAGACTATAAGTTTCATTATATTCTTTGCCTTCTTCTTTCTTCTCCCAAAGTTTACCAGTTTCAGGGTCAACATAAAATTTAGGAGCATCTCCACAACTAACTATTGCATGAATTTTACCTTCTTCATCAACAGGAAGCGTAATAGAACCACTATACTGAACTTGTTCACTACCTTCATAAATAATATTAAGTTGACCTTTAATATATTTAAGAAGAGTTTCAGCAAGTTTATCTTGACCAAGTTGATATGCTGCCATAGCAGATTGAAACATATTCCAACAAGTAACAATATTTTTATTATTACCTTTACAAGTAGCAGAACAATCATTAAGCATATCAAGTCCATATTGTGCCATAAGAACTAATAGTTTATGATAAACACAAACATATTTGCTAGGAACAGTCATATAAACATATTGAGGATTAATTTCAACTTGTTCAGTTCCATCAGCTTTTACATAGACACCATTAACATAATTATCATCTATTTGTTCACTCATTCTATCATCAAGTTATTGTATGAATTAATAATTGATTTTTGTTGCTCATCAGAAAGCAATTCTAATGCTTCTAGTGCTTGAATTAAAATTTGCCCTTGTGTTAGTTTGCACCAATTTTTTTCGTTCAATTGGAAGCCTAATTCTGCTATTCTCACCTGTTTTTCAGCCATGCTTGCAATGCGTAATTGCATCTCTTTAGATAGCTGTTTTGGATTATTAATATAACCTCTTATCATAATACCATCTTATTTAAATGCCTTATTAATAATATAAACAGTATAATCATTAACTCTAATATCAATACGTTTATTAAACGCAAGAATACGTTGATTAGAATCAAGATTTTTATTATAGACAATATTTATAATATCACTATAAATATCTTCTTTCCATTCTTCTTTCATATAATGACTAAGATAATCTTCATCACCACGATACATATTAAGTTTAGAATAAGCATCATAATAAACACTATTAACTAAATGTCTAGCGTTATATTCTATTTGGTCACGATTATTATCAACATTATTAGTAATAATAGTTGAAGCAACAAACTTTACACATTCCGAAGCTGCATTAACCATAGTAATAGAAATAACAGCTTTAGATTTTTCTCTATCTTTTTCAATAATATCTCTAGTAACTATGTTAAGAAGTTTGGCGATATCATCTAAAGGATTTCTTTTGTTATTATCAATTATCTTATTAATTATAAGATAAATAACAATAACAATACCAGGAATAAGACCTTGTTCAAAGGCATTTTGAATTAATTCCATTTTTATAGATACAAGAATAGGGACTATCAGTATCAACACTAATGCTAATACCAATAGCCCCTATTCGATTAATATTACCTAATATTTACCTAATCGAGTCGGGTAATAGGTTATGCTTTTTCTTCAGTAGCAATAGCTTTAAGGATAGTTTCAACAGTTGCAATAGCAGTAGCTCCAGTAGGAAACGCTATTTGTACAATCTGATGAACAACTTCATCTCTAGTTTTCATTTCACGCGGAACAGCAAAACGAAGCGTAAAGATAGTATATCCAGCATCTGCACTATCAGGTTTCTTCAAAGGATTAATAGGATATGCAGGATACAGTTCAGTATAAGTATCACGATAAGTATATTCAATACCTGCATCAGCAGCAGCCTTATTAGCTAAATCAGTAATATAAGCAGCGTCACCATAAGCAGGTAAACCGTGAGTTTTAGCTGTAACAGCTATACCCATTAATTCATCAGCTCCAAGAATTTCATAATCAATACCTTTAGACTCAGCAGTTAGAGTGATTTTAGCATCAGAAACAGATGCTTTAATACCATGTCCAACAGTATTATTATTAATTTGGTTAGCTAATTTCTTTGCTACATCATTAGCAGTAGGATTAAGACCAGTATGAATGGTAGCAGTCCAACGATTACGTTCATTGAACTTTAATCCTTTTTTCACAATCATAATAGAATAATCAGAATAAGCATTTACATCTCCGATAGTAAGATTAGCAGAGAAAGTAGTAGCAGGTTGATAAACACCTTTAACAAAAGTAAGATGTTTCTTATAAGCTGGAAGAACTACTGGACCATTTGCTTCACGACCAAGATTAATGTAAAACTTATCGGTAATCTTAGTACCGTCAGCGTCAATCGTTTCTTTGCCACCATTAAGATAAGTAAAAGCAACCGCCCCAGAAGCAAGAGGTAAGCTCGCTCCATAAGCGACATTGCCCGCTAACAAAAACTGTCTCATTTTTAATTTAATTTAGAGTTTAACTTTGTTTATCAGCTCCATTAGAAGTAGCACCAATACTAGCAAGATAAATCTGTACTGCACGCATAACTATTTCCATATGTAAATAAGGAGGTAAATCACAATTAACCCAATCTTCTTCTCTATCTTCATCAAATTTAACTTTAGCAGGTTCTTTGATATAAAGATATTTAACTAATTGAGGTTTAACTGTATTATTACGTCCAGTATATATATCAACATTGATACCAGATTCATCTCCAAATATAGTAACTATCGGAGCATCTTTCGCAGCACGATTACAGAAATCTCTTAGCGTTTGACCTAAATCTTCAGCTTCAATAATTCTGCAATCATAAATTGTCTTGCCATTATAACTAACTTGAAAGCCTGTATATAGCATTATTCCGTTGCTATCAATGTTAATTTTATAAGGGTCAACTTCTGTTCCACCACCTGTAATATCTCCGCCGTTAACAGTACCCGCTGTGTATAAAGTTCTAAGAGCATTAACAGGACTAATAGAAGCATTTTGTCGAGCAACCTTATCATTATAAGGAACAGGTCCGACGTTTTCTACTATTACATTTCTAGCTTTTTCAATTATAGCAGCATTAAGACAAATATCTATATCTTCCATGAGAATAGCACGAACGGTCTGCATACCCATCTGTTGTGCCAGTTCTCTGAACGTCACGTGCATCTCCCCAATGTTCATAATCAAATGTTTTTAAGTTTATTTTTATAAGCACTAACAAGAGCACTATTAGTAGGATTTTTAAACCATGTAACAGCTTCCTTAACATTAGCACCAATGAACTCACCATCAGGAGTAGTAATATTCTGATTATGAATTGCTCTGATAAATTCTCCACGAGAAATAAGAACCTCAATTAAAGATTTAATAGTAATATCTTTATCATTGCAAAGTTTATTAAACTTAGCAGGTTCATTTGTACTAAATTTATCAAGATGAGTTTGTTTATCGACAGTATCCATAGCCATACCGTTAGGAATATTAATATTATTGGCAACACAGTATTGAATAAATACAGCATCAAACAAATCACTATTCGTGAGAAGTTTAACATAATTACCTTTAGCCGAATTAATTTCCTGACGATGTTTAGCAAGACGCTCAGCTTCTCTTTGGTCATCTTTAAAATAAAATCTAATAGATGGGTCAGAATTAATAAGAGCAATATCTTTAGCTACATCTTTATACAATAAACAATGACGATAAATCAGATAATCATCAAGAACAATAGGATAACCATATTTATACTTTTCACTTTCAAGAAGATTTAACTTAGTAATCTTAGCTTCAAGAGCTTCTCTAAGTTCTTTAACTCCTTTACGGTCACTATTCATATAAGCAGTTTCAATAGCTTCTTCTTCGGCTCTAAAACGAAGATAATCTCGTTTACGATTCCAAAAGAAAGAAATATCAAAAGTCTTACCTAGTTCATCAACTGAAACACTAATATTATTAAGATAAGCCTTAACCCGTGAAATAAAGTTTTCATTATTAGGAGCAAGACCAATTAAAGCAGGAAAATAAGATTCAATCTCACCTTTATTAGAAGAAAGAGTACGAGAACTACGAACACAACTACCAATCTTATCCATTCGTTTAGGTAATGTTTTATCATTAACTCTACGATATAATGAATAATTAGTAACTAAATTAATAGTAATAGTTCGTTTTTCAGTATAAGGTTCATCAAGACTTTCATCTCTAAATCCTACTGTATTAGCAGGCTGTTTATCTACTCCATCCTCTACGGGGGGTATAACCTGTTTATCTGTATTTATATTAGAAGCAGCAGGAGTATTTTCTCCTGCTTTATTAGCTTCATTTACTTTGTTAAAATCCATATCTTAAATAGCTTCTTTTAAATGATTATAATACACATTTCAATAAGAACATCTTAGTAGTGTTATCTACCTGCAAACCAATAGAGCCTTTAACTTCATAACGAGCCATATCAATTTCAGTAGCTGCATGATTAGTATTAGGCAATCCCCAGCAAGTAGGAATATCAGTCATACCTTCAATAACTTTAGCTTTATAAGCCTGTCCTTTTTGACGTACTATACGAACATTCTGATTACCTTTATAATTACTCATATCAATCAAAGCAGCTTGATGAGAAGTAATAGGCAAACCGGTAGTAGGATGAATCATACCATTTTGCTTAGCAGCTTCAGCATCAGTACCTTTATCAAAATAAGCATTATGAATAACAGTAATAGTATATCCATCTGGAGTTTTATACTTATTAAAGTAACGTCCATAAGAAAGACCATCACCATTATCTTGAATCATCTTTTCACCAAGAGGTGTAATAAATCCGTTTTCTTTAGCATCAGTTCTGATAGCCATTTCAAAGTCACGAATAAATCCTTTACCGCCCATAAGAGCTACATTCTTATCACCATCTTGAGTATCACGGTCAAGAACATCACCGATTGTACGTTCAAGTTTGTTAATAGTCAGAAGTTCACCATAAGTATCGTAGTTAGATTCACGACAAATTTCTAACATACCAGCAGTACGAGGAATAGGTTTACCATTATCATGGTCTTTCAAAGGAATAGTACCATCAGGTAAACGGTTATATTCAGACTTCCACAAACGTTCTTCGTTCATTACTCTCATGTGCAAGTTGAACTGTCGCATCTCTTCGTTAATCCAAAGATTAGAAGTACCACCATTATCATTTTGGAATTGATATTGAGTAACAACATTAGCAAGATTACCAGCTATTTCTTTAGAATAACGATAAAACTCAAGTTGAGAAGTCATTCCAGCAGGACCCATAGTATTGCTTCTGTTACCTTTAGAATAAGATTCAGAAACAGTAGGAGCACTCATTGCCCAATACATACCTTTAGCCAACCATTGAAGGTCAACATAAGCATCAGGATTAGGAGAAGTAAGTTTCAAAAGATAAGCATAACCATAAGCAGATTCACCTAAGTCTTTCTGAATACGAACTTGAGTAACACCATCGGGGGCAGTAAGACCATGTTGTTCAATAAACCAATGAGTAGAGAAATGAACTTCAAATTCACTACCATTTTGACCGGGTCTAGTAACAGCAGTATTAAAGTAAGTTACAAAGTCTGTAAACTTCATACGACCCATAGTTTTCCAAGTCCATTGTACAGTAGCAACATTTTTAATACCACGACTACCTTGACCTTCAGTAATAAAACTTAAAGGAAAACGGTCATCATCCATACCATAATTATAAGTCAGAAAACTATTAATTTCTTCTGGCTTTTGAAGTTGAAGATAAGCAATTGATTCTTCATTAGAATAACCTCTATCTTCATAACGAGTTTGTCCAATAACACGTAATGTTTTCATCTACAAATTTACTATTATGTTAATAACCAAAACGCTCATCTTTCAGAGCATCTTTTTTACTGTCAGGTTTAGTTATTTTAATAGCTCCTTTTGTAGATTTACGTTGACTAGCAGTAAGTTTCAACTTTTTAGCTTCTTTATCAGAAACAGCCATTTCTATCAAACTATCATAACCTTTACCTGTATATTTAAGCCAAGCCTTAAGCAGTTCTTCATCGCGTCTTTCAGCAGGAGATAACTTCATTAAATCATTTTCATAACGAGAAAGTCCTTTATCATCAACTTGATAAACATAATTGAAGAAATCTTCTGGAGTAGTAGAAATTTGTTTACCATTACGTTCAATAATAACAGTTTCAGGAATACGATAACCAGCAATTTGTCGTTTATCAATACAATCTTTAACTCCATTCCAAAATTCCACAAGTTGTTTCTCTTCTTCTGCTTTAACTCGCATAGCTTCTTTAGCATTAGCTTCACGCATTTCGTTATCAGCTTTCTGAAGAGCTTCAAGTTCTTCTTTAGCAACATTAAAAAGTTCATTACTATCTTTAAGATATTGAATATACTTATCAACATTACCACGACGATTAAATTCCTTAAACGCCTCACGAACAATAGCTTCTTGTTGACTTACATTATTTTCATCTACTTCAATACCGCTTCTATCTCGAAGTTCACCAAAGCCTTCAAATGAATTACCATTTGCAATATAATAATTAAGAAAATCACCAACGATAGGATAATCTTCAAATAATTTATTAACACCAGCTTGAGCAAATTCATCACGTTTTAAATCAATAACGGATTGAATATAACTTGCAACTCCTTGAGGAGTATTTTCAAAAGTAACAGCTTTACCATCTTCTGAAGTAACAGAAACACCTACAAGTTCTTGAATTGATTTAACATCAATAGTATTTTCTTCTTTAGTATCTTCTACTTCAAATTCTTTAAGATAAGCAGCAACTTCATTTTTAGCTTTAAAGATATTACCTTTATCGTCAATAAGATTACCGTCTTTATCAACAGTATATTTATTATCCCCATCTTCGATAATAGTGCCTTCTTCTAAACCATGTTCAGCATCAGCGTCATTCGCTTTGTCATTAGGCTTACCCCCCGTGGAGGATGAAGATTGGTTATCTTTATTAGCATTAGAATCACTATTCCCATCTCCATTATCATTATTAGTAATATCATCAATAGGATTACCATTAGCATCTAACTGCCCTGTTTTACCTGTATCAAGGTCTGTAATGTCGTCAGTAGGTTTTCCATCACCATTAGATGTTTCACCATTAAAACCAAAACTATCAAAATTAGGCATAACTCTTTGTTTTTAATTAATTACTATATCACAAATATAAACTATAATAATAATACGAGTTTTACTTGTATCGTTAAAATATGTTCACCTTTAAGCCGATTTGCCGACTAACATACTATTGCTAACTAGGATATTTATTACTGATAACCTAACCTGTCGCTTTCAGAGAAGCCGTGTATGAATCAAATTTTATCATAATGATTAATCTATCACGAAATTAATAAAGTGCTTAAAATGAGCTTAAAATGGCTCATGTGGTGTAAAGAAAAATGAAAATGGGCTGAACCTACTTTCACAAGCAAGTCCAGCCCTATTATGAACAAAATTTAAAAGTACAGCCGATTATTTACTTTTACTATCATAACGATTTTTATTCGTTTTTGCAATCTTGACTTTATCATCACTTTCTTTAAGTTTAACAGCTAATTCTTTTTCTTTAAGTTGTGCTTCAACTGAAGTCTTTTGAGCATCTAAACTAAGTTTACTACGTTCAAGATTAAGTCTAGCATTTTCCATACGTTCTTCAGCTTGATTCTTTTCAGCATCACTAAGACCATTATCAAAACTCATAATATTAGCATTTGCTTTCATAGCTTCAATCTGACCATCAAGATATTTTTCAACTCTAATTGTTTCTCTATCTTGTTCTGCTTTTCTATCAATCTTAGCAAGTTCAAATTCTTGACGAAGTTGTTCTGTTTGTTGAGAAACACGTTCAACATCAAGTTCATGCTCACGTTGAATGTTTTGATACTTATCAATAAGCTTACTAATTTGAGCAACATTATCTCCACGAATAGCAGCATTAGCCATATCCATATTACCATTTTGAGCAGCACTAAATGCAAGCTGTTTATATTGTTCAAGTTTCTCACGTTCTTTAACAGAAGTTTTACAAGTAACAATATAATTGGCAAATATATGACTATTAACATCAAGACTTAAATATTTAATATCGCCATCTTTAGTTTTATAAGAAGTATTAAGACCATCAATCCAAGCAAGTTTAGTATAATCCATTTCAGCTTGATAATCTCGTTCTCTCATTTTATCAAATATAAATTCAATAATAACAGAACCCATACTTCCACGAATAACTGCTTCGTCAGTAACTCCTTTACCAGCACTATTAGCAATCTCACCATAACGTTGTGGAGTCATATCACATTCCATTTTAGCAGTCTGTTCAATCTCTTGGATAAGTTGCCCAAGTTCAGTAATATAATTATTCATACGACTTTCAAGATAACGAACATTTTGTGCTTTAACTAAATTAGCATCATCTTCATCATCAATATAAAGTACACCATCAGCAGCCATACGATATATAGTTTCAGCAGGTTTTTTACCAAGAAGAGATTTAGCAATCATAAGAACATTCATTTTATTTTTAGCAATAGCCATTTCTCTATGATAAGAAACTATATTACGAAATACTTGATAAGGAATAACTGTATCTACAATACTAAATCTTCCAAAACCTGGAAGAAGTTCTGCAATACCATTATAAGGAAGTTTACCATTCCTATTGTAAGCAATAGGACGAGCCTTATAAGGATATATGCTTGTAGCACGAGAACCAATTCTAACGCTCTCATAAACTTGTGGACGCCACACCCATTCAATACTAATATCACCACCAGCAGGGTTAAGCTGATAAGTTTCATCAACAATTCTTGTTGTAACAAATGCTCCATTACTATATGTAAGAATACCTTCTTTTATTTCACCTCTCCAAACAGTATGCCAAACTTCAAATAAACCATTATTAGCATCACGAGCCATTATATTAGTGTTCTTAATATGTTGCAAATCATCTTTATTAAATTTACTACATATATCACCAAAATAATACATATACTTATCCCAATTTAAAAGTGCTTTATCACTAGAAGTAGTAGCACTATATTGATAATATGTATCAAGAGCTTCACGTTCTTTTTCAGAAAGATATTCATAAAATTCATCTATAATTTGTTGTTTAGTCAACATACGACGTTCAGCAAACATATCATAATCTTCTGCAAACATATTATCGTTAGGAACAGGAAAAGCATCTCTAACACTAACAACACGTTTAATTAATTGATTACCTACAACATCTCTATATGTATAACAAGCTCCAAAAGCAACAAATTCAAAATAAGCTCTAGCATATATAGTAAAAGCATCAGTAAGGTCATCAATAACATTAATTAAATCCTGTCCTTGTGCACTAATATCATCAATAAAATTTTCATTAAATTCTTTAATAAAAGCTTCAATATCAACAGCTTGTTCAGGATTAAATTGTTCAGGATTATTACCTTCATTAACAAACTGCATATAACTTTCTTGTATCTTTTTAGCAACAGCTTGTTCAGCAAGCATCATAATTTGTTTACTAAGTTCAGCATCTCTAGCAAATACAACTTCTGGATTATTAGCTCCAACAATAAAATCATGTGGATTCTTAATATATTCACCAATATATCTTCTAATAATACCTTTCATCATATCATAATTACGCATAGTAGCTGGAAAACGAGTTAGATTTTCATCTTTCTCATTATAAGGATTAAGAGTTTTTCTATAATATTCTCTAGGAATATTACCAAGAAGAATATTAAACTTTTCTTCTACATTAAAATCAGCTTTACAAGCAATACCAGCTTCTATAACGTAATCACAACACTTAGCATACCAATCAACTTCTTGTTTTTCAGCATAACTAACGTGCTGATTAGGAAAATCAAGTCTACCAAAATTATACATATCTTTATCTATTTAATCTTAAAACCATTGTCTATTAAAAATATCTGTTTTATCATTATCTTCTGTAACTTTCTTACGACTAGCAAGTTCTCGTTTACCTTTAATATCAATAGACTTCCAATATATACCTAAAAGTATAAGACTAGATATACGGTCAAAGTTACCTTCGGCATTAAACTTTTTAAGTTCAAGAATTGTTTGATAATCAAGAAATCTTTCAAAAACATAAATATCTTCTCCAAATTCATTCTTACCAATAACTTCATATAAGAACTCTTTAAGAAGTCGAAGACCATCTAGTTTCTTAGGACCACTACCAATATTATAACCATAACTGGTACTAACTTTTTCTTTAACAGCAGAATCCCAAACATATAAAGGTTCATAACCTAGATATTTAGTAGCTTTCCATTTACGAAAATTAGAAACAGTTTCACCACGATTTATTTCTACAAGTCCAGTACCAATACAATTATACCATTTACATAGTCGATAAAACTTTTCATCAGCTTCTTCTAGTCGTTCAGTACGTCCATAATATGCAGCACATAACTTAGGTTTAAATCCATTACGTTCTCTAGGCATTTCAATAACAAATATACTATTATGAGAATGTCTATCAGTAATTTCTTTTTTATCTTTATCAATACCAACAGGGTCATAAACTGCAACATAAGTACCGGGAAGAATACTTCTTATAAGCCTATCGCCAATATATGTTTCTTCATATTCTGGAGCAAACCAAACTCTTATACAACCATGAGGGTCTTCATTACCACGTCTAGGAACTCCTTGAATATAATCATAAGTTTTCATATCAGGATTTTCAATTCTTATACGAGCATTAGATTTAAAATAAATCTTTTTAGTTCCATCTTCAAATAGTTCACCATCAGTATAAAACTTATAACTATTATCAACTCTAAGTTTATCTTCAAACTTATTAAGAGCTTCACTACTAAATATATTTTCACTAGCACTACTAAAAGATTCAGCAGGAAATAAAGCACGCTGACCAAGATAATTAAGATATTCTGCAAAAGTCTTAGCAGTCTTTTTCTTTTCAACTCTTTCTCGTGCAGCAAGTTGAAGTCCTATTCGTAGATTACTATTTCCATCTTCATCAAATCCTTTAACTCCATCTATCTCTCCTTCAAGACCCCAAGCATAAGATTTAAAAAATCCACAAACTTCATTACGAGCATCATTATCAAAAACATTTTCAAAAGCCATAAATCCAAATGCTCTAGGATTATAAAAGTTTTGTTCAAATATTTGCATATTAGCAGCAGTAGCAGTTCCCCAAGCCATAAGAGTACCAGTAGTACGAGTACCAACAGTCATTGTAGGTTCGGTTACATTCATAAACTCATCAAAATTCTGCATTGTAGATAGCTCTTCAACTTTAATTGTAACAGCATCTTTACCAATAGCACAGTCAGGATTATTATTAGCACTAACACTTAAAAGAGAACTAGACCAACTATCATCAGCTTCAACTCCATTTTTCATACGATAACCAAGTTTAAAACTATCAGTAGTAGGACTATATATACCTCTTTTAAATGGAGTCTTTTCTTCAAAGAACTTTAAGTTATTAACAGCAAAATCACTTAAACCTCCTTGTTTAATTAAGTATTTATTATCAGCCGCAACATGAATAACAACTTTATGTTTAGATAAATTAACTTCATTAGAACTATCAGCAGCCATAATATAAGAAAAACCTCCACGTCGAGTTTTATCAATAATAAGATGCAAACCATTACGTCTACAAAATTCTATAATTTGCCAAGTCCAAAATTGAGCATCAATAAAACTAGGAAAACTATAAATCTTTTTAGCAGTAGCTCCATGTTCAGTAACAATAACAGATGATTCATCTGTACGTTCCATACGAGTATAATTAAGAAAATTATAATGACCACCTGTTATCCAAACATCTTCTATACTTCCATCTGGATTTTGCCAACAAGGAGCAGAAAAACCATTACGTCGTCTATCACATTCTCTACGTCTAAATTGTCTATGAGGAATACTATCTACTTTAAATTGAGTATATCTACCTGTGGCTTGATATGTTCTAGCAGCTTCATTAAAAAGTTCAGTATTAACAAATTTGCCAGGTCTAATATTTAAAAGAAAGCCACCACTATCTCCAATTAAAAAGTTATTATGAGGGTCATACCATCCACAATCACTAGCTTTCTTATACTTTTTCTCTTTATCAGGTTCTTCAATGTATTCTAGAAAAGGATATTTACCATTAGCCATAATATTTTATTTAACTAGTAAACAAACAACAAAAGCGATAGCGCAAACAGCACCACCGCTTACCAAATATCTATTCTTACGTTTAATACGTTCAATAGACTTATTTAAATTATCATTTACTTTATTACTATTATCAAGATTATTTTGTAAAGTTTCAACTTCTTTATAAAGAGCATTATATTTAATCTTATGGAGATTAATTATACTATCTTGTTCGTTAATAATATCTTTATAAAGTTTAGCTTTAATAATTTTAGTATTAGCAATCTTAATCATATTAATAGGGACAAGAACAGTTGTATCAGTAGTGTTGACTCCCCGTGGAGGATGGACTACATTATCAATCTCACTCTGACACCAACTTCTTGAATAACTCCCAAGTAGCACTATCATTAAGACTAATAACTTTATCTTCAATATCTTTTTCATGTTCTTTAAGTTTATAAACTATACTTTCTCTTTCAGTTATAACTAACTGTATAGAATCAATCCGAACATGATTAATAGCGGTGTCACTTTTATTATATGAATTGACTTCTACACTAAAACGACTTATTGATAAATACAGAGTAACACATAAATTGATAATCGCTATTATAAATATTGCTATCAGCATCTTCTTCATGATTCTATACAGTATTAAGTTAATCTTTTATTTCTATAAGTTTATTAAGTAAATCAAGGTTCCATCTACCAGTTTCTTTAAGTCCAAGAACTCTTTGAGCCATCTTGATAGCTGCAACTTGACCACAATTCACGTTAGTATCAAATAATTGTTCAGCAACTCTCTGACTATTAAAATCATCAAGTTCAAATACATCCCAATAACCTATTTTATACTTTTCCCAAACAAGTTTCTGAAGCTGAACATCATTATCAAGCTTAGACTTAAACTCTTTACTACCAACAGTATAATATTTCTTATAAGAATCAATCATAATCCAACCTTGCCAAGTAGGATTATATTTACGACTGATACCTCTATAAGTTTCTCCACCAGCATCATCTTTATCGTTTACATAACCACCTTCTTTAATAGATAGTTTTTTAAAAGCATCTCTAAAGTAAGCCATAATTTAATTTATATAAGGATTAGTACAATATCTAAAACAATCAACAGCATCATAATATTCATCTTCATCAAATTCTTTAATTGTAACCCAAAACCAAAGAACTTTAATTTGAACTTTATAAATCACAAATTTAAAGTCATCACCAATATGATGTTCATCGCCAATTAATCTTATATTTTTTCTACGATTAATAATATACATAACTTATTCATCAAGAGTTCTACGAATCCAACCTCTAAGAAATTTGATATTGTTTCCTTTTCCGGCAATATCATTATAATATCTAATACGCTCAAGTTTATATTTAGCTACAAAATAATCAGCATTAATTGTAGTATCAGATTTATAAGCGTTAAGAGAATCTTGAGTTCTACGAAGTAATTCTTTAGTTAAAACTAATTCATTAACAGCAGTAGAATCAGTAACAGGAACATAACGAATTTCAGGAACTGGAGTAATACGTTTAGTGCATCCACTAGATAAACAAATAGCAAATATAACTAAAACAATAAAACCAATAATTACTCCAATTAAATTGTCTTTATTTAATTTCATATAGCAAGTTTAAATTGAGTTTGAACACCACTAGCTTTAATTTGTAATTCTCTATCTTTAAGAACTTTATTAATATCATCACGTAGATAATTCATAGTAAAGAATTTAGTAGTTTCAACAGGATTTTCTTTAATATGATAAAGACCATCAGAAAATCTTTTTGGCATACCATATTCATTAAGTTCAAAATCACTATCAATATGACATAACCAAATACCTTTAATAGTTAAACCAAGTATATATTCAACAGCAAAAGCATACATACTAAGTTGAAGATTATATATAGCACCATTACAATTAGGAAGATGATTAAGAGGAGCTAAAAGTCGTTCATCTTTATCAACCCAAACATTAGTTTGTTGTGCAGGTTTAACTGTTTTATCTTTCTTATAATAACCACTACTAAATCTTAATCCACCACGATTAGTTTTCCAATCGCCTACAACAGCACAATTAGTATCTTCATTAACTAGAAGAATATCAATAGTTCCACTAATTAACCAATCTATAAGAAACATACCAATCTCACTATAAATCTTATATCCTCTTTCAGTGTACATTTTAAACGCATCATAAATAAGAGGATAACGATTATTAGTAAGTTCAATAAAATCTTTAAGATTAAGTAACTTATAACTAGCACCAAAATTTGGAATATCAGCAATAGTAACCATTACACCATCTTCACGTTTATCAAGATAATTAATAGCTTGTTGAAACATAGATGCTCCTTTAACACCATCTTCAAGACCATTGTGAGTATTAGTTCCACGTTCACAAGCTTCTTTAGTAATAGTTGACCATTGTTCCTCTAGTTTCTTCTCACTTATTCCTAACTCTTTAGACTTTTTTCTCAACCAATAGTTCTTATCGAACTTCGGTTGATATCCATGAAGGATAGTAGTGGTTGAAATATAATCATTACCAAGACTATCGTTATACTTATGTTCTTCTTCATGAAAAATAAGTCTAATATCATTATATCTTTTATCTCTAAGTTCCATATTAACATTATTAAGTTCAACACTAGCTTGGGTACGCTTCGGCACTACGTGCCTACGCTATACTCCCCGTAGAGGATGGAGTAGATTAGCATCAGCTTATTCTTCAATCATACTACTAGTAATTTCAACACCACCTCTACCAGCAACATTCTCTTGTTCATACAGAAGATTTTCTTCAGCTACATTAAGAGCTTTAATCGTGTTTGGAAACTGATTAGCTAAATCATTAATTTGTTTCATATAACCAATAACAACTGGAACATCTTCTAGACTAGCACCATCAGATAACTTGTCATTCAACAATTCATTTAACTTGCTAGCAGCTAGAGCAACATTATGAATACCACGCTTAATATTAAGAACAGCTTCCATACCAGCACCAGCTTTTTGATTATAATATCTTTTAATAAGTTTCCAAACAAGAATATCAGGTTGATAATTTTTAGGTAAATCAAAGTTTTCAATAGCTTTCTTAAGAGCTTCTTTTTCACTAAGACCTTCTTGTAGACACGGACCTTTAGGGTCACCAAGATAATAAATAACTCCAACTTCTTTAACATACATCTCTTTATTAGGAGATTTATCTCTAGTATAAAGAAGACTAACATCTCTATCAAGAAGTTGTTTAAGTGTAGGAGCTTTTGGCATACCAGTTTCATCTATGGTCAGCATCCAATCCAATTCCAAACCGTTCATATATTTCTTCTACTTCTTCATCAAATTCAATAATTTCAAGTTTATCCATAGCATATAGCCAAAGATTAGCATAAGCAGCACTATGTTTTTTACTTAGTTTAATCCAAATAGGAAGAAGTTTCTTTTTAAACTTATGTTCAGTCTTAATCTTTTCTTCTTCTTCATAATGTTTTTGCTTTTCTTCTTCCATAACTTTAGCAGTATATTCTTTATACTCTTCTCTAGTCATAGTTTTTCTAGCTTCTTTAAAGTCTTTATAATGATTAATAAGTTTGGAACGATACCAATTCTTTTGAATAGTGCCAATATGAGGAATAGCAACACATTTATCTTTTCGTATATTAATACTAGCTTCTTTTTCAAGACTTTCAATAATAGATTTACAAAGTATTCTATCATCACCTTGAAATCCAATATCATCTAATATATTATTTATATCTTTATAGATAAGAATATAATCATCATCAAAATCTTCATGAGAACTAGTATTAGCAATATTAAAACCAGTATTAGTCTTAAAATCCATAATTGAAAGTTTAAAAACTCTTCTTAAATTACTACTATAAACAAGAACACAAGTACCTATAATTTTAAATTATACATAAGTAGTTTTAAGAAGAGTTCGATTATTTAGACGAAATGGCTAATTAGCTTTTTCAGCAGAATGATAAACAAAAGGATTAATAGCTTTATGTTTATCAGTAATAGCAGCTCTTAAATCATTAATAGCTATAACTTTAAATTCAACAAACCAAACTTTTTGTCCTTTTATATATCCTTGATTTTGTCCAAAAGTACCAACAGTAATAGAACGAGTTAATTCAGTATCATTAGTAATATACTTATTAACAAATTGAGGACTAAGAACATTATGTTTAAGATAAAGATGATAACCACGTTCAAGAGTAGAACGGTCAATTATAATCTTATCCATTTGGTTCATACCAATAAGTTCAGCATCTTCTTTACTAATCTTAGCAATAATTGGCATAACCTCAACTGTACTTACTTTACTATTAATAACACCGAACAAACTTTCATTTTGGCAAAGAGCAACAACACAATAATGTTTAGCAATAACTACATTAGTAAGAATAGCGTCAAGTGCTTCACTTGTTATTTCGCTGATGTCAGTAGGTATTTGAATACCAAAATCTTTAAATTTACTTTCAACTTTAATCATAACACTAAATTATTTAGTTTTAATAATACTATCAATACCAATATTTCCAAGTTTAAGTTTACTAGGAACTTTAACTTCTTTTTTATTCCTTTCACCACTATGAAATTCTCTAGTGTATTTAGGTTTAGTTTCACTTTTATCTTTACCCATAACTTAATTGTTTTTAGCAAATGTAAGAGTTTGAATGAATCTACCAAGAGAAAAACTATTTTTAACATTTCAATCGTAGAGGATTATATGATTATAAATATGCAAGTCATACTCCCCGTGGAGGATGGAGATGAGTTAGGCTTAATCATATTAGTATTAATGATATTAATAGAGATAATGATAATGATTATAGTATTAATTAACTTGATGTGATTGATACTGATTGTATTCATCCTCCACGGGGAGTTGAGCGGAGGACGAAAGTCCGGAGCGGGTCACAGCGAATCTATATAATATATCTATATATAATATATCTTTATAGTAATTATAATACATTGATTATCAATAAGTTATAATACATATTATGTATCATGCTGAATACCTAATTCCCCCATCAGTATGCAAATTAAGTGGCAAAAATGACTACCCTTTGTGCACGAAAGTTGTTCCATCTATGGAATACATTTCGCTAATTTCCTAGAGTAATATATTTTTATGTTGAACTTAATACTATTATTGTTATGACTTTTAAAGAAGATTTTAAACCTAGTAGAGTTTATAATAAACTTGTTATTGATGCTATTAATAAAGATATAGCTAATGATAGAAGTATTATTATACCTAATACTTTTGATATTGATATTAAAAATAATAATAAAAAATATCTATGTGGTACTGGACGTATGGAATGTTTTGATACAGGTAAAATTATTAAAAGATATTATTCTAATGTTGGTATTAATGCTTGGAGAGAAATAGTTGAATTAAGAAGTATAATTCTTCATGAACTTTTTTATTTTATTAATTATACTATTTGTTTTAATTCTAATGTTGTTAAAATTAGTAAGGATTTATTTGATGCTATTTGTAGGAATGGAATTAGAAGTGGATGTAATAAACGAGATTTTGCTAATGCTATTGTTACATTAGAAAAACTTAATATTATTCGTAGAACAGATAAACGTAGTATGTTTGAAGTTAATCCTAGAGTTATATTTAAAGGTGATATTAATAAATTTCATGAAATTATTACTAAAGGTAAACTTGATGATTCTAAAATAAAACTTGATAATAATGTTAATTATATAGATAGAATAGGATTAGTTAAAGATGATAATTGTATTATAATTAAAAATAAACAAGTATATAAAAGTGAACTTGATTATTTATATGATGATAATGAGAATAATGTAGATAAAGTAAATAATGTAGATAAAGTAAATAATGAAAATAATGAAACTGAAATAATTGAAGCAGAAGAAGTTGATACTGGTAAAATTGATTGGGATTGGTAATAATAAAGATGACGATAAAAATGAAAAAGATGATAAAGATTATAATAATGATGATGAAAAGAGTAAAAGTAATTATGAATATGAGGGTGATGATGATAGCGAATATAAGAATAATAAAGGTAGTGATAATGAGAATGAAAATAGTGTATATTAATGTTTTGATGAGGCTAGTGAGTATAACCCCCGGTCATGTTAAACTTGATTGACTACCCCCGCCTAAAGTTGATAGAGTTAATGATAATAATAGTGAAAATAATAATGAATAATATAGTAAAGATAATGGTAATTAAGTGATGATAAAAGATGATAAAAGTGATAGAGAAGATAAAAGTAATGAAGATGATAAAGATGATAAAGATGATAAAGATGATAAAGATGATAAAGATGATAAATAAAAAATTAAATGTATTAGTGTTTTGATGAGGCTAGTGAGTATAAGGGATGGGTCATTAAATTGGACTTGACTACCCCCGTCAAGTTCTAGGAGAAAGTAAAGTTCTCACTCTCATTATCAACATTAAATACATTGAGATTATTCATCTCATTACATTACTAACTATTAATACCAATCATTATGAAAACAAACAAACCATTGTTGTTAGTTGCAATCATGTTGATGATGCCAGCTATCATACTAGCATTGAAAGTAGAGCCAACTAGTGATGAACAGATTACTGCTGTTGTATTTGGAATACTATCGGCTATTGTTAGTTATCTTAGTAGAGATTAATCTCTACTAGATGATGTTGCTCATTATCAACATTAAATACTTTGCAGTTGAAACGAAAACAACTGTCAGTAATGCTACTGATTAGCGTAATTAAATACTTAATAGTCATGCCAGACGTTAAAGATTTAGCGCAAGCTGCACAAGGTGCTGCTGCTGCTTCCGAGAATGTTAATGTAGTTGAACCAACTACTAGTGTTAACCAACCTGTTCAACCTACTGTTGATACAGATAACCAAAGTTCTGAGCAAGTGGAAACCATTGATGATGTTGTTAGACGCATCTGTACTGATGGTCATAGTTATGTAATGACTACTGTCATTACTAATATTGATTGTCAAGAACGTACAGGTCGTAATGGCAAGTCTTATCTCAATGCGTTTATTACTATTGCTAGGCCTGTCAAAGGTGCTCAAAGTATGCCTGATGGTACACATCGAACGGGTATGCTTGGTGCTATTCAGATGCCATTCAATCAGATACTGCTTGTAATGCGCAAAGACAAGTTTTACGGTAGATTTGTCAACTATGTTGGCGAGGCTGCTGAAGCTGGCTTTGCTAGTATGTATCTGACTGGTGTTGCTGTCAAAGTTCTTTGCCAGTTTGTACCTGCTGGTGTACAAGACCGTAATCCATTTACTCGTAAAGACAATCTTTACAATGTTGTGGATTATGACCGATATGTATATCATATTGTAGGTATCGAACAGCCTTCTGATCCTGTTGTTGTTTGTGCATATAATGTACTTATCAAGCAGATTATGGAGGACGCTCGTGCTGCCATTGCTGCCAAGCGTGAGGCTAAAGCTAAAGCGGCTAGTTTTGTTTCTACTGCAATGAATGATGACGATATGCCATTCTAATGAACATGGTGCTACTGACCTTCGGGTTGGTAGCACTGATGTTATCAACAATAGTTTTGCTGATGCTGTTGATAGTGTTCAATCTCGAAATGCTCATTATCAACATTAAATATATTGCAGCAAACGAACTTAACAATCTGATAAGACTTGTCAGTCATAAACTAGCTGCAAGTTCTGATAAGTCTTATCCTAATATTAATCATCATGAAAGTACATCGTATTATTACTACTATTGAAGTTGAGAATGATAATTCTATTACTTCTATTGAACTTACTAAACTTTATCCTGCTAATGTTAATATTCCTCTTGCTATTACCAATTTAACTACTAATGGTAATGCTAATGATATTAATAAAGTGCATGCCGTTGTTGATAAACTTAGAATTGTTATTAATGGTGAATTAAAAAGTATCGCTAGTTGTATTAATACTATTCTAACTCAAAGTGGAGTTCGTGGAGAATCTCCTATTGAGCCTGATGGTACTAGTAAGACTAGTTAAGCTAGTAAGCTTATGGCTGCTGTTGCTTGCAACAGTAGCCACCGAATGACCCATGATGTTGAGCTTAGCTATACTAATATTAATAATGCTAATAGTCATGGATAAACCTCCATGTTAATAAATGATAAAATAATCAAGCTAAATTTGGTAATGTCAAACATCCTACTATATTTTAAACTAGCTATGCTAGCAAGCTAGCTTGCAATAGCATAACGCTAGTTTAAAATACAGGTATAGTAATGTTTAACTTACTGAATATTAGCTAGTTATTTCATCATCCATCTCCCACGGGGAGTCTACCCATGAATTTAGCTATATATTAATTTAGTTATAATTACAGTTATTAACAATTAGAGTTAGTCATACTTATACTACTAGTGATACTAGTAGTATAGGAATCAGTGAGGCTTCAGAACTTGCTTCACAAGTTCTTCGGATTAGCATTACTAATCTAGCTCGTCATGATGATAATCTTAATGATATTCGTCATGACGAAACTAATGGAGATAGAACTAGTGATGACTTATATTGTTAATGATATTGTTA
>OFSC01000048.1_pt1 | contig 95121 bp, 101 predicted proteins | sample 1543201 | NCBI WGS metagenome assembly OFSC01 (sample SAMN04209228, study PRJEB22552) | human gut metagenome | biome: gut; material: feces | host: Homo sapiens | place: USA: Oklahoma
CCACCCGGTAAACAAGAGGTTCGTGCTTGGCTGCTTTGGTCTGGTCAGAAGATTCTGTGGCAGGGGATTTGTCCGAAGTTTCGTCAGAAATCGCTTGAGATTTCTGACAGAAAATTCGCATGGAGCAGGATGCTCCTGACACCTCCATTGTAACCGGGTTCGAGTCCGTTTGCAAGGACTTATTCGTATAATCTTTATATTTCGCATCTTCGGTCATGTCAGGCCGATTCATATTCATAGGCAGACCTCCAATTCCTTGTAACCGGGCAGGAATACTCTCTTTTTCTGCACACAGGGCATCCGGTGGGCTTTATACTTTTTCTTATGTTTTTAAGGTTACATGGTTACAGAAAGCGGAAAACACAGCAGTCATGCGGCTTTTGCGCCGTAACTGAAGTGTAACCGAATCTGTAACCAGACGTGTAACCGCCATTCATCAGAAGGGAAAGCCCAGCTGCTTGGCGTCCACGTCCGTTATTTCAGAGAAATTTTCAGCCTCGGTTTCGGGGCAGGTTACATATAAATTAGAGCACAAGAAAACACCCTGCAAGATTTTTAGTCTTGTAGGGCGTTTCATATATAGCATCTCGTGAATCACGAATTGCGGCATTAGTATTTTTTTGATAATGTGTAGGTATAGTAGGCGTCAACAATCAAAAGAATTGCTACGATGCTCATTGTCCACCAAAAACAAGAAATGCCTTTCGTCAAAAAGCATACCATGATTATAATAATACCACTTACGATAAATGAAATACCTCCAAAGCGTTGGCCTTTTTTCCATGTTATTTCATTTTTCATACTCCATACGCTTCTCAGTCCTACAACTGAGTTCATTCGTAGTTTTGGCATAATGTTACCTAATATAATCATTGCAACGCCAAGCAGTCCAAATACAAGTTGATTCAAATCAAGTGCAATGGAAGACAGATTTTCAATCGAATTGAAATCAGCATACAAAAAATAGACTGTCATAGCGTTGAAAAGTGCAAGAGATGCTATTCCAGTCACAATACATACATTTTTGTTATTACTTCCATTTTCTTCTTGTTTTGAGGATAACTTAGCCATGGCAAGCATAAAATAGCCAAATAAAACTGTAATCACAGGGAAAATTAGTGTTTCATATTTGCTGCCCCAACGTGTCACTTGATTATTCATATCATAATGAGCCGGGATTAGCTCTGGCAAGAACTGTAAAGCAATCAGGACAACTACCAATGGTAAAAACATAAGACTATAAAAAACGACCATTTTCTTTTTCATTGTTGACCTCCACGCAAATTACTGATCCACATAATTGTTTCATCAAGGATAGATAAATTCAATTCGTAATAAATATAATTTTTGTATCGCGTTTCGTAAATTAAGTCTGCTTTTTTCAGCTTCGATAAATGGTATGACAATGCCTGTGGTGTCATATCCAATGAGATTGCTAAATCTCCTGAACTTATTTTCCCTTCCTGTAACTTTAGCAGGATTTTTCGACGTGTATCGTCTGCTAAAGCAGCTAACACTTCATTTATAGCCAAGCGATCACGCTCCAATCTATTTCAAATAATCTTTAAATAGATTGTATCACACATGCATTCTTCATACAAGGCTATTTCAAAATATTTTTAAATAGCAAAAAGATACCGTCAATGGTCACGATAAACATTTCCTTACCCCTATTTATTATATGTAAATAATCTGACTATAAATGATTTTTCTAATCTCCGTTTCAACAGCTTGGCGGGGGAGAACGCATCAGCGGAGCTGCTGGATCTGCCGCCGTTTTGCGCCAGATAATACCCAGTAGGATATGACGCACAGCATCAAATCACTGGGCAAGGCGTTCCCCCTTGACTCCCTTCAAAGGGCTGCGGTCTCGCCTGTCGGCTCGGTCGGTGCTTCAAAATGCCTGCGGCCTTTTGAGGTCGCCACTGGCGACCCGCACCTCTGCACTCTTGCTCCGGGCAAGCTGTCCAGCAGAACAGCTCATCCGGCTTTTTCAGTGGGCCACTTTGACCCACTGATTTCGTTACGGTCAGAATCAGGTTGTCATCTTGGCAACCTGATTTTCAACGACATTGAGGCGTTACGGAAAAACAATGTGGTCAATTTGACCACATTGTTTTCTGGTAACTGGGGAATCAACGTTTAGCCGTTCTCCCTGCATGGACTTCCTGCCCCCTTCCGGCAGCGTTTTCCGGATCTCCTTCTCAGGGTCATCGCCGTGTATCCCATGCAGACGGTCATGCGGTTGTCAAGGTGCGGTGCTGGATTTGGCAATAAAAAATCGCCACACAACAACCTGAACCTGACCATCCCTTCTGGGATGGCCTTGGTTCGGGTTTGCTATGTAGCGATAAGAAAGTTAAAAACTTGCTCCGGCTCCTTCGGGAGCCGAGCTGGAACTCTAAGTAAATATGTTATATTAAATTGTTGAGATAGACTACCACAAAAATCGAGCCATGTCAACAAAAAGTTTTGAAAATACGATACTTTCGGCAGCTTGCAAGAAAATGTAAGGGGAACTTTGGCAAAAAGATAGAGAACAAGGTAGCCTATCCTGTTTGATATGGTGTTGTGAACTCGAAAATCATCTAGGTTATGAAATAACCGCCAGTTTCAAGTCAAAGTTGAAAGCTGACGGTCTGGTTTACAAAATGGCTTTGAAATTTGGAAAGCCCCCTAGGAGTCTCCGTAGCGTAAGCCAACAATTCGTCAGCATATAAACGGCATTTCGTTTTGCGGAATGTTTATTGGGAACACCTAAACCCGTAAACCGCATCCGTTAGATGAAGCCTGCACTAGCATACTGTCGCATAACTGTCGCTTGCGATTATGTAGAAGTCAGTATTGGTTTTTCTATATTATTAGCTTTTCAGTCCATTCCGTTTTTTCATCGGTAAACCGCAACTTCCAAATCATAGCGTTAATGTTGATTTTCTGGCTCTTATGGGTTAAAATGAACTTAATTAGCAAATGGTCAAATCCATCCACTGAAAAAGAGGTGACTTTCATTGAGTTTTGAAGCAGATGACAAACACGTCTACGACCTTTTCACCAAGCGTTGTTATGGAACGCCCCGAAACCAGCGACAGTATGTATGGAACAAAAGAAACTGGCAAGAGTTATTTGATGATGTCTTGCTCGTTGCTACCGGAAAAGAAGCAACCCACTTCATCGGAAGTATCGTTCTTTACAAAGAGAACGACCGCAAAAACGGCATCTCATATTTTACAATTGTAGATGGTCAACAACGAATTATTTCCCTAACAATTTTTCTTGCAAGTGTAGCCTTTTGCCTTCATTGCTATGAATTTGACGACGAATTTCGAGGAACAAAGCAGTATTTGTTCACTCGTGACGATTTAAATCAGGAAGCCATGGTCATCAAGTCTGAGCAATATATTGCACTAGAGCGAATTATTACTGGACTCTTTTCAATTTCTCCAAATATGGCAAAGCGTTTTGAAACCGCAGCACTTGTAAAGCAGTTTTCTCAAAACAACAAGAATCTCGCAGCTGCCTTTGTGTTTTTCATAAACAGCATCTATAAACATATTGAAGAATCTACTCTTTCCCCAATTCAAGTCCTACTCAATTTACGAACCGCCATAACGGACAATCTGCTATATGTTGATATTACCGCATCTTCCGAGGAAGATGCGTACACGATTTTTGAGATTTTAAACGCTCGCGGCTCAGCATTGGAAGGGCATGAACTATTAAAGAACTTTATTCTAAGAGGCATTAGACCCGATGGAGATGTCGACACTGCGAAAACCACTTGGTCGGAGATCGAATCGCTTTTAGGTAACAACATCGAACGCTTTGTAAAACATTATGCAACCCACAAATATAGAACCTCTGTTCAGGAAGGTATCAGCGATTATAAACTCATTCGTGATTCCAACAAAGGCATTCCAACTGTTCCGCTTCTTGACGATATTTATCAGAAGTCCATCTACTACAACCGCCTTCTTTCTCCTTCTCAATCTGAGGAATCTGCAAACTGTTCGAATGTTGAATTTAAAGTGTATGCTTTTTTCAAAAAGCATCGGCAAGAACAAATTCGTCCTATCCTTTTAAGTCTAATTCATCAATATGAACTCGGTCACCTCAGCCAAGAGAAGTACGAGGAGACCCTTCTGTTTCTCTATGATTTTTTCATCTGCTATACCATTATTGGACAAGAAAATTCGAACAAAATAACAAATGCGATTTACAAAAATTCCAGTATTCTCGAAAACCACTACTCCGACTCCGCATTGGAATGCTTTATCTCAGAGTTAAAGAATAAACTTCCCAGCAAAGAAGTCTTTCTCAAAGCATTCTCCAATTTAGGGTGGTCACATCACGCTGGGTATTACGACGATGACCGAAACAAGGAACGTGTGCAAGTTGTTTTGGAAGTCCTTGAACGATACAAATGTGCCAGTAAGCAGTGTGCTGCCTTCACGATCGAACATATCTTGGATGATACAAATTCCCCTGAAAATGGCATTATTGGGAATTTGATTCCTCTTGAAGACAGCCTAAATTCACGGTGCAATGGAAAAGATTTCGCCAGCAAACTTAAAATTTATGAAACATCAATGTTTTATACCGCACGGAATATCGCTCAGCGATATGCTGGAAAGTCCACGATTGATATAAATGAGCGGACGAATATCATGGCAATGGACTTCTACAATCGTATCTTGAAATCCAGTATCTGCTCGGTTCAAAAAAACACCAATGATACAAAGATGCGCAAGCAAGGGATCGAAACCAAGTCCACCATCAAAAAAACCATTGGAAACATGATGAAAAAAGCCAATCATTCCACACCTGAAAACGATTTGCCGGACGTTCAACAGCTTTCATTTTTGTAACAGGCATAGCACAAAAAGGCGGCCATCTGCACCCATGCAGACAGCCGCCTTTGTTTTTATGCTGTATTCTATTTGTCAGTCTCTGAAAATCTTATCCAGTTCCCTTTCCATGGTGCCCGCCTTGGCAAATTCCAGCGTATCCGCCTGACGGATATGGTGGGCGGTGATGCCGTGATCCTTTGCAAAACCCAGAATGTAGCTGATGGCAATGCGGTAAATGATCTCTGTCGGGGCAAGCCCATAGACCTGCTTGGCAAAGATATGTTCCAGCCGGGCGTTATCGTCCGGGAAAGCCTGCCGCATCTTCTCGCTGCGGTAAAGGCGCTTGACGATTTCCGTAATGTACAGACCGGACTTCATGTAGGGGTCCAGGAAGGTCTTGCCGGGGTCATCGAAGCAGCCGGGGTTTTCCTGCTCCAGCAGGTCCACCATCTTTTTCACCACCCACTTGGGGGTAAAGATCTGGTTGGTTTTCTGGGGCGGGATGTAATCGAAGATATCCTCGGTGCGGCTCTCGTCAAAGTAATCCGCCAGTTTGACCTTCAGGTTCAAAAACTCCTTCACCGAATCGTCAAACACCACCGGGTCGAACAGGTGGCCTGCAAAATGCTCCTCCTGTCCAGTGGTCTGGTTGATGTACGGCCCGCCGTCCCGCAAAAAACGGAACTGCTCCAGCGTGATGCTGGTGACCTCCTGAAAGACCTTGTCCGGGATGATCCGGTCAAAATTCGCCAGTGTCACGGTCTCGTCGCCGTAGGCCATGAGGAAGGACGGGATGGTGCGGGAAAAGCCCCGGAGATGGTCACGGACGGTGTCCTCGTAGCCCTTTTTCTCCTGCTCCTTCTGGTTGGTCTCCACGGTGCGCACGATGGTCTGCTGCATTTCCTGCGCCGTCTGCTGGATGGTGGATTGCAGGTTTTCCATCAGGGCGGCGGTGCTCTGCTGCTGCTTTGCGTCAAACTCCCGGTTCACCTGCTTGCGCTGCTGGGCGGTGGCGCAGCTTTGCAGCTGCTGGGTGCGCTGGGTCTCCAGCTGGCTCTGGTCGATGCGGTAGTTGTCCACCACCTTGTTCACCGCCACGTCCATCTTGGCTTTGGCGGTGCTCTCGAACCGCTTCTGGTCGGACAGCTTCAGGTCCCGACCATACTCCTGCTTTGCCTGTTCCACCATAGGGGTGATGATTTCCTTGGTGATGCTCTTTTTCAGTGGTTCCAGATACTCTTCTTTGGCAGGAGCCGGGGCATCGGTCAGGTCTTGCAGGGCGGTGTCCAGTGCCGGGGTGCTTTCGTAGATCTTCTCCCCGAACACATCCGCTGCCTTGCCGATGACGTAGCCCTCGTCCAAATCCACCTCGCCCTTGTCGTTCAGGGAGAGGTCTGCGCCGGTCTCCGGGGTGATCTGGATGGGCTTTGCCTTTGCCTCGCTGATGGGCTGGAAGTTTTGCAGAATGTCCAGCACCTCCTGCGGGGCACTGAACACGTTGGAAATGTTCTGGAACAGGAAGTTGCTCTGGAAGCCCATCCGCACCACTTCCTTGGACTTGATCTTCCGGGGAATGCTGAGGACTTTTTCTGCATCCAGCGGGATCATCTCCCCTTCCTCGTCCTCGCCGATGACCGGGAAGAAGTTGAGCAGATTCTGAATGTGCGCCTTGCGCTCCTCGGCGTCGCCCTTGCCGCTGGCGGTGTCCTGTGAAAGGTCGTTGGCGAACTGCTCGTAGATCAGCAGAGTGCGGGCAGGGTCAAAATCGAACACATAGGCGTTCTCTTTGCGGCGGAAAGTGCCGTTTTCGTGGAAAAGGCAGGGGTTCTGGGCACGGAACGCTGCCTGCATATACAGCGCCGGGCTTTTCAGGTTGGAGAGCATCAGCACCGCTGACCACTCCGGGATGGTGACACCGGTAGTCAGCTGCCCCACCGACAGGGTAATGGTCTTTTCGTGGTGGGCGATGGCGGCTTTCACCCGATCAAAACTCTTCTGGTTCTCGTCCGTGTCGTCCAGCTTGCCGTCACCGGCGGCAAGGATCACCTCATAGTCCCGGAATACCGGGTGCGCCTGCAGCTTTTTCGCCAGCGCTCTGGCACTGTCCACCCGGTTCAGCAGCCAGAAGGTGTGCTTCAGTTCGGCACGCAGTTCCGGGGTGGAAAACGGAAATTTGTTCTGGGTGGTCATGGCATCCAGAAAGCGGTCCACCTCGGCGTCGTGCTCAAAGCTGCCGCTGGGCTTTACCTTGAAGAACTCGTTCAGATCAAAGGCAAATTCCTGCGTTTCGCCGTCGATCTCCACCCCCTGCTGAATTTCGTCCCGGATGATCTCGGACATCTGGTAGGTGTAGAGGTTGAGCATGGGGAGGTTTGCGTAGGGGTTCTGCTGCCCCGGTGCGCCCTGCCAGTTCCGCTTGGCGGCTTGCTCGTCGGCGTAGGTCCAGTTGAAGATGGCATCCCCGGCAAACTTATCGTTCGCCAGCGCCTTGAAGGGCGTGCCGGACAGGTGCAGCGTGAACTTGCGGCGAATACGGTCAAAGGCAAGGTCGGTCTTGTAGGTGTCCACGCCCTCGTGGGCTTCGTCGATGACCAGCACATCCCAGTTCAGCTCGGTCAGGTGTTGCAGCTTGTCGTACTCGCCGCCGAAATACTTGGAGCCTTTCATGTCCTGCAAGCTGACGAACTCAATGCGTTTATACAGCTCCTCGCCCTGTGCGGCGGCATCCAGATAGCCCTGCTCGTCCAGCACATGGGGCTGCCCGGCAAGGGCATCCACATGGCTGACAAACAGATAGCCGGACTCCCTGCCCAGAAAGCGCACATAGTCGCTGTACCAGCTATTGGCGATGGCAGGGCGGTTGGTGACGATAAGCACCGTCTGTGCATCGACCTGCTTGCAGAAATCGTAGACGGAAAGGGTCTTGCCAAAGCGGGGCTTGGCGTTCCAGAGGTATTCTCCGCCGGGGTGGCTCTGGTAATAGATTTTGGTGTCGTGGACAGCCCTTGCCTGTTCTTCCCGCAGGGTGTAGGCGATGGCGGCATCCAGCTGCACCCGGCCCCGGTTCATGCGGAAATCCTGAAAATACCGCCGGGACTGCTGCCCATCCAGATGGAACCACTCGTTTTTGCGGTCGTTCTCCACGTTCAGCTTGCGGAGGTAAGCGTGGAAATCGTGGTCGGTGAACACCTCGCCGCTGCCGTCATCGTAGACGGCATTGCCCCGCCACTCCTCATGGTACAGCACATCGGCGGTGTGGGTCTGCTGTTTCAGGCGTTTGTCTACCGACTGCTCGGTATAGCCGATCTTCGTCCAGCCGTTGTGCCGGGCAATTTCCGGGGTGGTATAGGCGTAGATCATGGGCACCACCTGCCGGGCAGTGCGCAGGGTTATGCCAGCCATTATGCCATCTCCTTTATCATTCCTTGAATATAGTTTACTTCTTTACTAGACAAATCATATCTTTCAAACAGTTGTTTGTCTGTCCATTTTCTTGTAAAATCCTGACAAGGAACAAATGCGAATGACGCTTTGCTTAACTGCTGCGTCATTGCAATTTGTAGGATAAGAAATCGAACAAATTGCGTCTTTAAGTAATCCATATAGTTGGTTGCTTCTTCTTTTGAATCAAATGCTCCCGCCACAAGATACGTTTCGGAACATATTTCACCCGGCTTCAAAAGCTCCATCGTCGAAAGAACACGGTACTTTCCATCCTTGGCTGGTTGTCCTGCGTGTTCTGCCGTAAGACGAGAAATGATAATTTTCCATTGGTCAATCATTTCTGTTCCTACCCTTATCTCGGTACTTTTATATGGGCCACGTCCTCCATTGTATCGTAGTGTAATGTCACCGGTTTTCATTGGCTTTGCTGTTGTTGCAAGTCCAAATGGTTTTCTGCTGGAAACCACTTTATCCAGTGTTAATTCTCCATCTTCTTTTACTTTTTTGACTATTTCGGATGCAACTGGATAGCGAATAAATGTTTGAAACTCATTCAAATCTCTGTATGCTGTTGTAGCTTTTCCATTACGATAGTTTGTATACTTACACTTACCGTTATATGCTTCTTTCCAGACAAAATAGCAAACGCCACCTGCAACATCTACATTCGGAAAAACATCTAGCGAATTAGAATAATCAACCAATGTTGAAATATGTCTATCTCCTAGCATTTCCTCTCTGAACTTATCTAGTCCTTTACCGCCGGAGTACCATTTTGCAGGAATAATCAAGCAAATTGCGCCTGGATGTGTAGTTTTGATTGCTTCGATAAAACGATTATAGATAGGCGTTGCACTTACGCTGGCACCGCCATCACTTATCTGATACGGCGGGTTTCCGATGACATAATCAAACTTCATGCTGGTACTCCCTTCCTGAATGGTTTCAAAGTTCTGGGCGGTTCCATGGCTGCCCTTGCGCCAGTTTTTCACTTTACAGGATACCGTGGGCGGCTGCGGCTCTGCCGCCCCGAACATGGAAAAGAGGTCAAGCTGTTCTGCCTCCGGCTGGGGCTTGCCGCCGGGCACAGACAGGTGCAGGCCGTCCATTTGCCACAGGTTCCAGCTGATGATGGTAGCGATAGGCTGTAACTCTTCTTTTGTGGGTTTGCGCTGCCAGCGGGCTTGCAGATGCTCTGCATAAGTCAGCAGCAGGTTGACCCGTGCCAACAAAAGATTATCTCCCTGATACTCATAGCCGTAGGTGGACTGCACCGCATGGGTGGCATATTTGCGCCACTCGTCCTCTGTGGCGGCGTTCTCGCTTACCACCCGCAGCTTGCGGTCCAGAATGCCAATGCGCCGAGCTACCGGGATCATCTCGCCGGTGGCGGCATCATATCGGGACGCCAGAAAGGGGGCTTCGCCGCAGGTCACCTCCAAACGGCGGCTCTGCACATACTGCACCCATGCCGGGGTCTTGCCCCCGCAAGCCGGGAACTGCACCGGCGTTTCCATCGTCTGCCAGCCTTGGGGCAGCTCCACCGTGAACTGCCCGGCGTTCTCCTCTGCCCCCAGCCCACGGAACCAGTCGGCGTCCAGTGCGTTGTTCATCTTGTTGCAGACCCATGCGGGCGAGAATACTTCGCCCTTTTTGCGGGTGCGCTGCTGCTGGGTGTCGGTCTGCTTCATCATCCGGGGCAGCACCACCTCGTAGTGGGTCAGCCCGAGCTGCTGGGTGGTGATCTGGGATCTATCCGTCACCGGCTCGTACATTACCGTTTGCAGTTCCTTCGGCGGGTCGGTTGCCCAGATGATGTTTTTACCGGTGGAGCGGTCTTTTAGAAGTGTATCCAGCACCGCCTGCACTTCCGGTGCGTGAAAGTCGATCAGTTGTTCCAACGGGGATTCCCTCGCTTTGCCTTAGCGTTGCGGCGGAAGTAGTAGTATTCATACTACTTTTGCCTCTTACTAGTAACAATCCTACCGCTTTTCCCCTTTTCTCCCTAAAAAGTGCTAATAATATTATTGCATTTAGGAAAAAGTAGGAAAATTTTCTATACTGTGATAGAAAGGTAGGATGTAAAAGCATGATTGGAGAGCGACTGGCCGAACTGCGAAAAATAAACGGCGACACACAACAGGGCATGGCAAACAAGCTACATGCAACGTTGTCTGCTGTTCGTTGTTGGGAACAAGAGAAAAGCTCTCCCAGCCATGAAATGTTGATTGCCATCTGCAAGCTCTACGGCACCTCCGCCGACTACCTGCTGGGGCTGACCGACATTGACCCCTCGGACGAAGCCCGCAAACAGCGCCAGCGCCTGACCGAAGAAGAACAGAACGAGATGCACCGCTACGAAGAATATCTGTTGTGGAAACGCAAAAAATAAGCCGCCCAGCGAGACCGTAAGGTCGCTGGGCGGCTGTTTTGTATATAAACTAGTTGTCTTCTCGAATTTCTTTCAAAATGTCCTCTGTTCGTTTTATTCCCATTTTACTAAAGTCAGATTTCAAACTATTATAGCATTTTTCAAGTTTTTCTTTATCATGTAGATATAACAAGGTCATAACATTATAACAAACCATTTTTTTGGTTTTTGACATATTATCAACAGGGAACGAATTTCTTTGATACAAGGGATCAATTTCTTCATCAATATAGCGATGCATCTCTAGCGTTCCTGTATACCAGTCCTTAAGCCAGTACGAATACTCATATGCAATTTCTTCATCTAGACTATCCCCAAGTTTCTCGATGTATGTTCTTATAATCTCTTTTTTCGTATGTATAAGCACTTCATCATATATATTACGAATTTTTTCTGTTGCGCCATGGAATTCATTGCTATTGTAATAGTCCAATGGACTTCTTTTATCGCTTCTGTTCTCACATAAAAACATGTTTTTTAAAACATCTCTGTAATATTCAATAAGTTCGTCATCATCTTTTTCCAACACCTGAAACCAATAATCATATTCCCCTGCCAGCTGCGTCAATTCTACACTATTTGATGCTTCATGTAATTTTGCTTTCCAACTTTGAATGTAAGTTTCTATCTCCTCATCAGTTTTGTAATAATTTGCTTTATCACCGGCTTCCTTGAATTTTTGATAATGTTTTTGAAGGGTTTCTTCACTAAGCATCTTAGAGCTTTTAAAATAGTTATAGATATCATCCAATAATGCGCCACTAGATTGAAGACATACATAGTTTGCAAGTCGGACATTTAAATGATTGCTCAAGATATGCCCATCTTTCCGGTATCTGCTGTTAGTATTTTCTTTCTCTATTGAATCGTTTTTATAGTATAACTTATCTACATCTTCTACAACAACAGCAAAGCAGAGCATCTTTACTTCGTTCATAAATTGTTCGTTTTCTATTTTCAGGCAATACTGTTTCACATCATTATAAAAATTTTGAGCCTTTTGCAATGTTCTCAAATTTTTTGCTTTATGATGCATCAAAAAGACATCAATAAATTCTCCATCTATTCCATACACTCCCCACTTAATCGATGCCGAGTGTTCCGTTACCTCAAAGATACGATCAATAGTTTTTTCTTTATACTTATTGAACGTAGTTCTTTCATTTTCATGAATTTCATTTGAATTGGCAATAAGAATAACCTTAATATAGTTGGACTGCTTTAGTTCCTCAATCACTCCAAAGAGTTCCTCCAAATCCAATCCAGCCTTTCGGCGTTCCAAATCGTCAATGACGATAATTCTGTTCTTTTTAAATTTGCTTGCCGTAACTGCAAACAACTCTCGCTCAGATACCGTTTGTGCAAGTGCACTATTCAAGTTTGCAACTTCTGCGCAGAAATTACCGGCCGCTTTGGCAAATCCTTTTGCCCTGCTTGCGATTTTCCCTCCATGAGAAGTACGCAATGCCAACTGAAAAAATGCTTCATGGTATATTTTTTGAACGTCATCCATTCCAAAAAGTGAGATAAAGCACGTTCTGTCCTTCATATCCTCCAGCGCTTTTCTTACCATGTAGGACTTACCAATTCCCCAAGCGCCATCAACTAAGATACATTTATAAGATTGCTTATCAATATTCCTGATGATATTTTCAACATAGTCAGCATTCATTAATTCTACCTCACACGAAAAGAAACTACTTTTATATCATTGTTGCCGTATGCTTCTTTAGCCCATCTCACGTTCTGATGTTACGATACTGCTCGTCGATCTCCTTTATGTTATAGTCCATCAGGCCGGGAATCCCCATTTCGCCGCCACATTCGTTGCAGAAAGCAGCCGTGATTTCAAAAGTATACTCCTTTTCCCGGATGGTCCGGTTGATTTTGATTTTCTTCAAGGTGTAGCTCGTTTCTCTGCGGCATTCTGTGCAGAAGTCCTTTTGATTCTCCAAGGCGGCACACTCCCTTCCGTCTTTACATCCCTTTCTATTATTGTATTCCTATCTCTATTCTTCGTCAATAAAAAACCGCTGACAGTCTGCCGCTCGCAGAATCCATCAGTGGGTTTCATAAGTCTTCAAATCCCCTAGACGCAAAAAATCGGCACCCGCTTTTCAGCGAGTGCCGATTTTGTTACCCTATAGTGCGCTTTGATTTTTGGCGTAAGTGGCGTAAGTTTGGCGTAAATCCGCTTTTGCGCGCTCCAAAAATCAAGGATTCATGCGGTTTTTAGGCAGTTATTAGTACATGCCGCCCATGTCACCGCCGGCAGGTGCGGCGGGAGCCGGGGGTTCCGGCAGGTCGGCCACGAGGCTCTCGGTGGTCAGCACCATCTCAGCGACGGAAGCTGCATTCTCCAGAGCGGAACGGGTGACCTTGGTCGGGTCCACGATGCCTGCAGCGATCATATCCTCGACAAAGACCTCGTTCTGGGCATCGAAGCCGTAGTTGGGCTTGTTGGCAGAGATGATCTTGTCGATGATGACGCTGCCCTCCAGACCGGCATTCTTGGCGATCTGACGCAGAGGAGCCTCCAGAGCCTTCAGCACGATCTTGGCACCGGTGCGCTCGTCGCCTTCCAGCGTGTCGCACAGAGCGCGCACAGCGGGGATCGCGTTGATGGGAGCGGTACCGCCGCCAGCCACAACGCCTTCCTGCACAGCTGCCTTGGTAGCGTTCAGTGCATCCTCAATGCGCAGCTTCTTGTCCTTCATCTCGACTTCGGTAGCAGCACCGACCTTGATGACAGCCACACCGCCGGCCAGCTTAGCCAGACGCTCCTGCAGCTTCTCGCGGTCAAAGTCGCTGGTAGCGGCCTCGATCTGGCTGCGAATCTGGGCAATGCGAGCTGCAATGGCGTCCTTGTCGCCTGCGCCGCCCACGATGGTGGTGTTCTCCTTGGTCACCTTCACCTGACGGGCATGACCCAGCATCTGGACGGTTGCGTCCTTCAGCTCGTAGCCCAGATCAGAGGAGATCACGGTGCCGCCGGTCAGGGTAGCGATATCCTGCAGCATCTCCTTGCGGCGGTCGCCGAAGCCGGGAGCCTTAACAGCCACGACATTCAGGGTACCGCGCAGACGGTTGACGATCAGGGTGGACAGAGCCTCGCCCTCGATATCCTCAGCCACGATCAGCAGCTTCATGCCGTTCTGCATCACCTGCTCCAGCAGGGGAACCAGATCCTGAATGACGCTGATCTTCTTATCGGTGATCAGGATAGCAGCGTTGTCCAGATCGGCCACCATCTTGTCGGTATCGGTGACCATATAGGGAGTCAGATAGCCGCGGTCAAACTGCATACCTTCCACGATCTCGTTGTAGGTCTCTGCGGTGGTCTTGTTCTCCTCGATGGTGATAACGCCGTCAGAGGTGACCTTCTCCATAGCCTCGGCGATCAGACGGCCGATCTCGGGGTCGCCGGCAGAGATGGTGCCGACGCGGGCGATATCGTTGCTGTCCTTCACCTTCTGGCTGTGTGCCTTGATGGTCTCCACAGCGGTGGTAACGGCCTTGCTCATGCCGCGGCGGATATCCATGGGATTTGCGCCGGCGGTAACGTTCTTCATGCCCTCGTTGACCATGGCCTGTGCCAGCACGGTAGCAGTGGTGGTGCCATCGCCTGCGGCATCGTTGGTCTTGGTTGCGACTTCACGCACCAACTGTGCGCCCATGTTCTCGAACTCGTCCTTCAGCTCGATCTCTTTTGCGATGGTCACGCCATCGTTGGTGATGACCGGTGCGCCGAACTTCTTGCCCAGCACCACATTGCGGCCCTTGGGGCCGAGGGTGATCTTAACGGTGTTAGCCAGGGTATCAATACCGGCACACAGTGCCTTGCGGGCGTCCTCGCCCTGCTTGATCTGCTTTGCCATAATACATCGCTCCTTTATAATACAAGCTCAATTGAAAAGGGAAAATTCAGTTTCAGTCTTCCACAACAGCCAGAATATCACTCTGACGCACGATGGTGCACTCTTCGCCGTCCACCTTGACCTCAGTGCCAGAGTACTTGCTGGTGAGGACCTTGTCGCCGACCTTGACGGTCATCTTGACTTCCTTGCCGTCCACGACACCGCCGGGGCCAACTGCGATGACCTGTGCCACCTGCGGCTTCTCTTTTGCGCTGCCGGTCAGGATCAGGCCGCCCTTGGTGGTCTCCTCAACTTCAGCAGTCTTAATGACAACACGGTCTGCAAGAGGAATGATCTTCATAATTCTTGCCCTCCAATTATATTGAATTTATTTGAAACTTTGTTGCGTCCTGCGGGGGCTTCGTGTGTGCTCCGCAGCGGTTTAGCACTCCTTTTCTCTGAGTGCTAATTGTATTGTACTCATCTTGCTCTGAAAAATCAAGGGGTTTTGCAATTTTTCTTTGTTAAGAATTTATGACGTCCAAAAATCGCACCCTGCTACGCAAAAAAGTGGTGTGTTCTTGACAGGACGCGCCGTCTTTTTTATACTTATAGCGCATTACAAAAACACAGCTGACGCGCTTTGCGGCAGAACGGAGGATACTTTGACAGACAAAAAGCTGATCTCATCTTTGCAGGGGCTGCGGGCAGTCGCATTTCTGAGCGTGGTGCTCTCCCATTGCGGGGCACCGTGGCTGGGGCCGTGGGCGATCACGGTATTCGTGGCGCTGTCCGGTTTTCTGATGACCTGCAACTATTACGACCGCCCGCGCACAGCACCGGGACTGCGGTCTGCCATAGCTTTCTCTCTTAAAAAAATACGAAAGCTGTACCCGCTGCACCTTATAATGATGGCTGCCGCGTTGTTATTTGTGCTGAAGTGGCTTCTGGCGCAGCCCTCTGCCCGCGGGGTGCTCTCCTGTGCGGCGCAGCTTGTTGTAAGCATTTTTCTGCTGCAAACATGGATTCCGTCCAGCCGTTTCTGGTTCTGCCTGAACGGAGTGGCGTGGTATCTTTCGGTACAGGCTTTTCTGTATGCCATCTTCCCCCCGCTTCTCGTCGTGCTGAAAAAGGCCGATGCCCGCAGGCTGCGTTGCATTGCCGCCGTAATCTTCTGCGTGCAGTGTCTTTTCTCCCTTGCGGTCTGGAAAGCCGGGCTCAGCGGAAAGGCCGCCTTTTACCTGACCTATCTGTGCCCTGTGTTCCGGGCGGGAGATTTTACCATCAGCTGCTGCATGGGCTGCCTTTACCACAGCCGCAAACAGGAGAGCGGCCTGCCAGGCGGTGCTTTCTCCCTGCTGGAGCTTGCCGCTGTGCTGCTTGCGGGCGGCTGCCTGTTTATCGCCGCCAAGCAGGTGGGGGTTCTGGGCGCGGTGGCCTTCCGGTACAACGTGCTGTTCACACCCTCTGCGGTGCTGCTGGTCTGGCTGCTTGCCGTGGGCAAGGGAATCATTTCCCGGCTGCTTTCCGCAAAGCCGTTTTTGTGGATGGCCGGGCTGTCCCCTTACGGTTTTCTGATCCATCAGGTGCTGATCCGGTATATGGAGTGGACTGCGGACAAGTTCAGCCTTACGGTACATCCTGTGGTCTGGACCCTGACCGTATATCTGCTCACGCTCTGCCTGAGCAGCTTTTACAAGGCGCTGGAGCACAGGGTACGGCAGCGCCTTGCAAAACAATAAGCAAAACACAAGGCCGCTGCACGGAACAATGTGCAGCGGCCTTGTTTGGGTCTGATGATTTATTTTTTACTTCACGCCCGCCTTTTTGGTGGTAAAGCGCTGGTAGGCGGGCAGCGGCAGCAGCACGCGGCCTGCCAGCGGCTGCACCTGTACCGACACCTGCTTGCAAGGGGCGCACTCACCGTCCACGGTGGCAATGATGGGCCCACGGCCATCTGCTGCCCGCAGACTGACCGATTTTGCGCGGCGATAAATAAAGTAGGGCTTTGCAGCCTCGGTCAGTTGGCCGTTTTGAAAGTGCTGGCCGTTTTTGTACAGCATCAGCAGCTTTGCAATGACCCGGCGGCTGACCTTGCGCACGATGAACACATCCAGCCAGCCGTCATCCGGCTGTGCCTCCGGCCCGGCCATAAAACCGCCGCCGTAGGCGCGGCCGTTGCACACTGCGCACATCAGACAGTCCACGGTCAGCACCTCGCCGTCAATGACGTACTCCACCCTGCGGCCGATATGCCCGCACAGCTGCTGGACAATGGACAGCGCATAGGCCGCCTCGCCGCCGCACAGCGGGATGCGCCGGAACTTGGGGATGCCGTAGGCCACCTGTGCGTCCAGACCGGCGGCGCAGATGGTGGCAGAAAGCCCCAGACTGGTGCGCATCAGGTCGATGGGCACCACCCCGCCGGCCAGCTGGGCGTCCAGATCCAGAAACTCCTCCTTTGTACCGTAGGTGCGCAGAAAGTCGTTGCCACTGCCATAGGGCAGGCAACCCACGGCGGTCTTGTCAAAGCCGTGAGCGCCGGTGAGCGCCTCGTTGAAGGTGCCGTCACCACCGGCGGTAAAAATGCGCAACTCCACCCCGGCCTTCTGGGCGGCAGCTGCGGCTGCACGGGACAGTTCCCGGGCGTGGCCTGCGTGGGTGGTGACGCGGATGGTGTAGTCCTCCGGGGCAAGCCCGGCACCGGCAGCAGCTGCCGCGATCTGCTGCGGCAGGGTGCGGGTACAGTCGGCCTTTCCGGCTGCGGGGTTCAGAAGAAACAGCGTGTGCATCGGGGTCCTCCCTGTTGTAACTCTATTTCCTCTATAATAGTCGAAAACCGTGCCGGTTGCAAGCGAAAACGCTATTTTGCTATTTTCTTATAGGGTTATGGTTTCATCCTCCCGCAAAACGATGCTGCCATCGGCGGCGCAGTCTGCTGTCCAGTGCTGCCCTACGCAGGCAGTTCCGGCAGCAATGCGGTTTGCAAGTGCCTGCTCCACCGCCCTGTCCACCTGACGGCGCAGTTCCCGCGCACCGTAGGCCGATTGCGCCCGGGCAGCCAGTGCCGCCCCCACCTGCGGGGTGTGGCGCAGTCGGTAGCCGCTGCGGGCGGCGCGCTGCTCCAGCTGACAGAGCATTTTTTCTGCAATGGCGCAGAGGTTTTCTTCCGCCAGCGGGCGGAACACGATCACCTCGTCCAGCCGTCCCAGCAGCTCCGGCCGGAACCACTTTTTAGCTTCCTCCACAGCCTGCGCGGACTGCTTTTCAAACACGGCTTCTGCCCCGGCGGCAAAGCCCAGCGGCGCGTTCTGCCCCGCCAGGAACCGTGCGCCCAAGTTGGAGGTGAGCAGCACGATGGTGTTGCGGAAATCTGCCTTGCGGCCCATGGCATCGGTCAGCTGACCGTCCTCCAAGATTTGCAACAAGATATTCTGGATATCCGGGTGCGCCTTTTCGATCTCGTCAAACAGCACCACGCTGTACGGGCGGCGGCGCACGGCTTCGGTCAGCTGCCCGCCCTCGTCATGGCCGAGGTAGCCCGGCGGCGCACCCAGCAGCCGGGCGGCGGTGTGCTGCTCCTGATACTCCGACATATCAAATTTGAGCAGCGCCTTCTCGCTGCCGAACCAGCTGACCGCAAGCGCCCGCGCCAGTGCGGTCTTGCCCACGCCGGTAGGCCCTAAAAACAGCATAGCACCGATGGGCCGCCCCGGCTCGCCCAAACCGGTGCGGCTGCGCCGGATAGCCCCCGCCACGGCCGCCACCGCCCGCTGCTGGCCAACAATTTCCGCGTTCAGGCGGCTTTCCAGCTTGTCCAGACGCTCCCGCTCCTGCTCGCCCACCCGCTGGGCGGGCACGCCGCTGGCCGCTGCCACCACCCGGGCGATATCCTCCGGGCTGAGCACCGGCTGGGTGCGCTGCTCCTTTTCGGCAAGGATGCGCGCCGCCGCGCAGGCTTCGTCCACAAGGTCAATGGCCTTATCCGGCAGACAGCGGCCGGGCAGGTACCGCACCGAAAGCTCCACCGCCGCCTGCAAGGTCTGGGGCGGCAGGCGCACGTTATGGTATCGCTCGTAGCGGGGCGCAAGGCCGTTGAGGATCTCCACCGCCTGTGCGGGGGTAGGCTCCTCCACCTGCACCCGGCCAAAGCGGCGCTCCAGCGCGGCGTCCTTCTGGATGTGGGTGCGAAACTCCTGATTGGTAGTCGCGCCGATAAGCTGCAACTCGCCCCGGGCAAGCACCGGTTTTAAGATGCTGGCAGCGTCAATAGCACCCTCGGCGGCACCGGCTCCCACGATGGTGTGGAACTCGTCGATAAACAGGATGGCGGTGCCGTCCCGCACCAGCTCTTCCAGCAGATTTTTCAGCCGCTCCTCAAAATCGCCCCGGTACTTGGTGCCCGCCACCAAGCTGGCCATATCCAGCGCCAGCAGCCGCCGCCCTTGCAGCGCTCTGGGCACCTGCCCAGCGGCAATGCGCAGCGCCAGACCCTCAGCCAGCGCTGTTTTGCCCACGCCCGGCTCGCCGATCAGACAGGGGTCGTTTTTCTGGCGGCGGCACAAGATTTCCACCATGCGGTCAAGCTCGGCTTCCCGGCAGAACACCGGGTCCAGCTCCCCTTCGGCGGCACGGCGGGTCAAATCGCGGCAGTATTTATCGCTGGCGCGGCTGCCCCGGGGGATGCTGGCCGACACCCGGGGCTGGGCGGGCAGCACAAACTGTCCGCTCAGCTGGCGGCACTCCCGCACCGCCTCGGTGAGCGAAAGCCCCATCTCCGCCAGCAGCAGCCCGGCGGCGCAGCCGTCATCTTCCAGCATGGCGCAGAGCAGATGCTCCGGCTCTGCCCGGCTGACGTGGGCGTTCTGCGCCCCAATGAGCGCATAGTCCATGGTGCGGCGCAGGTCCGGTGCCATGGACTGCCGGTCCAGCCGCTGTGCCGGGCCGCTGCGCTGCTGCGCCAGCTGGCGGCGCACCTCCGGCTCGGTAATGTTTTTCCGGGTGAGGAACTGCGCCGCAGCGCCCTGCTGCTGCAGCATTGCCAGCAAAAGATGGCTGGTATCCGCCTGTTCACAGCCCAGATCTCCCGCCAGCTGCACCGCCTGCTGCAACAGCCGCGCCGCCGGACGCGAAAAGCCCCGGTAACCGCCCATGCCCAGATTTTCCCAAATGCCCATGTGTCTGCTCCTTGCTGCATATAAAATCGTCTGCACTGGAAGTATAGCCCCAAAGGCGCAGAAAAAATCAGTCGTTTGTGTCGGGCGGCAGAAAAGTAAAAACCGATCCGCAGCGGTTGCCGGGGCGCGGGTGCGTCCGGCTGCTGCGGATCGGTTTTTGAGATTTTATCTTGCGGGGAACGTTTTCAGAACGAACCGCCTCCGCCGCCGTGGGTGGAGCCGCTGGAGGAGGTATGGGTGGAGCTGCCGCCGGAACTGCCGGAGTCAGTCTCCTTCGGCCGCTCGGTGCGGTGGATCTCACGGTACAGATACAGATCCCGCTGGTTGGTCAGCTTCATGCTGCCCTGCCGCACATAGCTAGTTGCGTCCCGCTGCGGTGCCACGCTCTTGAGCCGGCTCTTCATCACGCCGGTCACGATCAGTGCCGTGATCAGGCCAATGACCAGCGCCACGCCCAGATACACGATCGAGAACGGCTCCTTGGGCATGTTGTCCACATCGTAGGGGTGGCCTTCGCGGGCGGCGGTGACATATGCGTCCGTCCACTGGATAAAGGTGCGGAAGGCGGCGGCGTAATCACCGTCTGCCATATCGGGGGTCATCTGCTCGCCAAGGTACTGGATGCCGGCATCCGTAAAGGCGGTAATGCCGTAGCCGCAGGTGGAGATATGCCATTTGCGGTCGCCTATGCTCACCACCAGCAGCACGCCGTCCCGGTTTTCGCCGTAGCCGAACTGGCAGTAATCATACAGGTCATCGGCATATTCCTCCATGCTGGTGCAGCCCTCGCTTTCCAGCGAGTCGATGGTAGCAATGATCACATCAAAGCTCTGACGGACGCTCAGTTCCTCCAGTGAAGCTTCCAGCTCGCCGTCCTCGTCCTCGGTCAGAACTTCTGCGCTGTCGTTCATGCGGTAATACAGGTCGGCAAAGCCGTCTGCGGCAAAGGCCGGTGCGGCCAGCGCGACCAGCAGCACCAGTGCTGCCAGCGCGGCACAGAGGGAGCGCAGTGGGGTAACAGTCTTTTTCATCTTCCGTCCCTCCTTTACAGAATCCCGGCCAGCCACAGCAGCCACATCATCGCATAGGATGCTGCACCGACGGCTGCCGTAAGTCCCAGCGTCCACTTGCGGGCGGCGACCTTATCCACCGGCAGGTTGCCCACAAACTTGCCGGTCTGGCCGTTCATGGCAAAAATGTAGTTGTTGCCCTGCCAGCTGGTGCTCAGCACCCACACCGGGAACAGGGCATACTTTGCCTTGCCGCCGTGCAGCTGAATGCTGCTGTTCTCCATTTTCACGGAGTCGTAGCCGGTAACGGTCTGGGTAAAGGCGTCCTCGGTGGACTGACGGATACGCTCGTTGGCGCGCTGGATGCTCTTTTGGGCGTCCACATCGTACTTATCGGCCACATAGCCCGCCAGATACGCTGTCTTGAAGGGCACGGCATCCTGCATGGTAAACGGCTCGATGGATTCCATCAGGTCGTCTGCCATCTTGGAGGAGCCGTCCACCGGAACCGCGTCAAAGCCCAGCACGCCGTCCCGGCGCACGGAATAGTAGCTGGTCTCGGTATAATCGTAGTCGTCATCCGACCAAAAGCGGGTGCGGGTGGCGGTAAAGCGCAGCTGGGCGTCGGCATCACTGTCGTACAGCCAGAAGGGCACATACACGCCCTTGATCTCGTCGATGTGGTTCTGGCTGCGGAACACCTTGGGCAGCAGGGTCTTGCCCTTGAGGTGCTCCTGCAGCTTTTCCTTCGCCGCTTTTTTATCCAGCTTGAAGGGGATGATGAGGTCGGGGCGCAGGTCTCCGGCAAACTGTCCGGTCAGAACGATGGGGTTGCCGCAGAAGGGGCAGGCCGAGGCTGCCATGGTGTCGTCGCCCACGATCTCGCCGCCGCAGCTCTTGCAGACATAAGTATGCAGACCGGCGGTCTCGCCCTCTGCCCAGCTGCCGCCGGGGGTGGCCCAGTTCATCTCGCTGGGCTTTTGGTCTTTCAGGTCCTCATCGTAGCCCTTCAGTGCGTCCACCTCAAACTCGGTGTCACAGTAGGGGCATTTCATCTTCTGGGTGGTGCTGTCAAATTTGATCGCACCATCGCAGCAGGGGCACTTATATTCCAGCATTCCTGCCATAGCGTTTCCTCCTATTATAATCTGCGGGGCAGGGACTTATTGACTTTCCTTCCCTGCCCCGCAGTGTGTTCAGTTATTGTGCAGCGGGCTTAGCTGCGGTCGTTCTCGTCAAAGGGGTCGCCGCACTCCGGGCAGAACTTGGGCGGGTGTGCAGGGTCTGCCGGTTCCCAGCCGCACTTGTCGCACTTATACTTGGGCGTACCGGTGGGCTTGGGTTTGCCGCACTCGGAGCAGAACTTGCCCTTGTTCACCGCGCCGCAGCTGCAAGTCCAGCCCTCTGCTGCCGCCGGGCGGGGCTTGCCGCACTCCGGGCAGAATTTGCCGGTGACGGTGGCACCGCAGCTGCAAGTCCAGCTGTCCGCGGGCTCCGGCTTTTTGCTGCCACATTCCGGGCAGAACTTGCCGGTGGCGATAGCGCCGCAACTGCACTTCCAGCTGTCGGCGGCAGAAGTCTGCTGCTGGGGTGCTGCGGGCTGCTGCCCCATGGCGAACAGGCTCTGGGCGTTCATGCCGTTTGCACCAGTTGCCATGCCCATGCCCATAAAGCCGGTCATAGCACCGGCGGTGTTCCCAGCAGCAGTCTTCATGGCATCGATCTGACCGCCCACCAGACGGGCTGCGGCGGTGGTGGGGTCGGTGGTCATGGCGTTTTCTTCCCACTCGGTGATCTTCTTCTGCTGCTCCTCCGGGATGGACAGGGAGTTGATGTTGAAGGAGAACACCTCGATGCCGCGCTTTTTGCGCCAGATATTGGACAGCTGCTCGTTCAGAGCGTCCGAGATCTCCAGCGTGTGGGCGGGGATCTCGTAATACTGCACCTTGTTGGCAGAAAGGGTGGCCAGCGCAGGCTGCAAAGCGTTCATCAGCTCGCTCTTCAGGCGAGGAGCCAGCTCCGAGGCATCGTACTGGGTGGAGACGTTGCTGCACACGTTGGTGTAGAACAGCAGCGGGTCGCAGATGCGGTAAGTAAAGCTGCCGTTGCAGCGGATATTCACCGAGAGCTTGTAGCCTCGCTCCTCGCTGACCACTACGCGGAACGGGATGGGCGTTGCGGTGCCGTACAGGATCTCACCCAGCTCCTTGGTGTTGATGTAGTACACCCGCTGATCCTTGCCGGTGTCGCCGCCGTAGGTAAAGCGCTTGGCTACGGTTTGGAAAGTGGCTGCCAGACTGTCGCCGAAGTTGCCGGTGAACACGCTGGGCTCGGTGGAGGAATTGAAGGTATACTCGCCCGGTTCGGCGCACACCTCCACCACGCGGCCCTGCTCCACGATGAGCATGCACTGTCCGTCTGCCACGGCGATGCCGCTGCCGTTGGTGATGATATTATCCTCGCCGTGGTTGGAGCTGCGGCGGGAAGTGCGCTTCTGGCCCTTGACCATCAGCACATCCTTATCCAGCGCATCGCAATAGAAAAATTCTTTCCACTGATCTGCAAGAGTTCCGCCCAGTGCGCCCATACCTGCTTTGATCAAACCCATAATAATTTCCTCCTGTATGTTTTATTGTTTTTGCTCTCTTCTTTATCATGCAGAACGATTTCGTTTGTAAAAAAGGTTCTGCCTGCTCAGGGGTAAGGGTCAGATAATTGATATTATAATCATACTGCAATGCGGCGCTGAACGCAAGGAATTTCTAACCGTTGCCACCTGCCTTTGCAGCTTCTTTCACAAAAAAGAACACCGGAGCGTCCATAGAGACTCCGGTGTTCCGAAATAATATTTTTATGCTTGTCCCGTACCCAAAAAAGGCTTAGAACCGCCGCCATGTATCCGGCATAAACAGCACCAGCATGGGGAAGATCTCCAGACGGCCGGCCAACATATCGAAGATGAGCACCAGCTTTGCGGGGTCTGCAAAGCAGCCGAAGTTCTGCATTGGGCCTGCCATTTCCAAGCCCGGGCCGATGTTGTTCAGGGTAGCAGCCACGGCGGTAAAGTTCGTCACCATATCAAAGCCGTTCAGGCTGATGAGGAAGAAGGATGCCGCAAAGATAAAGATATAGGCCGCCACAAACACGTTGGTGGTGCGGATGGTCTCGTGGTTCAACAGCTTGCCGTCCATGCGGGCGGGCGCTACCACCTGCGGGTGCAGGGCGGTCTTGAGCTCCTTGGCCAGGGTCTTACCCAGAATGAGGAAACGGCTCACCTTGATGCCGCCGCCGGTGCTGCCCGCGCAGGCGCCAATGAACATGAGCATGACCAGAATCTCTTTAGAGAGGGTCGGCCACAGGTCAAAATCGCAGCTGGAAAAGCCGGTGGTGGTGATGATGGAGCCCACCTGAAAAGCGGCCTGCCGCAGCGCCTCGCCAAAGCTGTTGTACATACTATAAATATTGGCAGTGATGATACCCACTGCCACTGCGATGACCACAAAGTAGCCCCGCACCTCCTCGCTGGCAGCAGCGCGGCGGAACTTGCGCATGAGCAGCAGGAAGTAGGCGTTGAAGTTGACGCCGAACAGGATCATGAAGATGGTCACGACCCACTGGATGTAGGGCGAAAAGCTGGCAAAGCTGTCGTTGCGGAAGCCGAAGCCGCCGGTGCCCGCCGTACCAAAGGCGGTGAGCATGGCTTCGAACAGGGGCATTCTGCCAATCAGCAGGAACACCAGCTCCAGCATGGTAAGGGCAAAGTAGATGCCGTACAGGATCTTAGCGGTGGACTGTACCTTAGGCACCAGCTTATCCACCTGCGGGCCGGGGCTTTCCGCCTTCATCAGGTTGACGTGGGAGCCGCCGGTCAGCGGCAGCAGCGAGAGCAGAAACACCAGAACACCCATGCCGCCGATCCAGTGGGTGAAGCTGCGCCAGAACAGAATACCGTTGGGCAGCCCCTCCACGGCGGGCAGGATACTGGCACCGGTGGTGGTAAAGCCGGAGACTGTCTCAAACAGAGCATCCACAGGGTTCGGGATGCAGCCGGTGAGCACAAAGGGCACCGCGCCCATCACCGAGATGAACACCCAGCACAGCGAGGTAGCCGCAAAGCCTTCGCGCATATAGAACACCTTACTGCGGGGTTTGATGGTGTGCAGGGCGTAGCCGATGCCGGCGCTGACGGCAGCTGTGAGCAGAAACACACCCAGCACCATCCACTCGCCATACACTAAGCTGGCGGCGGCGGGCAGCAGCAGCAATGCGCCCTCGATCATCAGCACATAGCCCAGCAGACGGAAAACGATCGCATAATTCATAATCCGCCTCCGTCAGTGCTCCACGATATCGCGCAGATCGTGCAGACCATGCTCCAGCGTGACCACGATGACGTTATCGCCCACCTGGATCTGGTCGCCGCCGCGGGGGATCAAAATCTTGCTGCCGCGGGTAATGCAGCACAGCAGCAGGTTCTTTTTCAGGTGCAGCTGGCTCAGGGGCACACCGGTAGCGGCGCTCTCCTCGTGCACTGTAAATTCCAGTGCCTCCACGCGGTCATCCAGTATGCGGTACAGAGTCTTGATGTTGTTGCCTGCCTCGTTTTGCAGGGCGCGGACGTACTGCACGATGTAGTCACAGGTCATGTACTTGGGGTAGACCACGCTGCCCAGATCCAGCCCGGCCAGAATATCGTCAAATTCCAGACGGTTGACCTTGGTCACCAGCTTGCCGTTGGAGTGCTTTTTGGCAAACAGGGTCAGCAGCACGTTCTCCTCGTCGATGTTGGTCAGCGCCACAAAGGCTTCGGTGGATTCCAGACCCTCGGAAAGCAGAAACTCGCGGTTGGAGCCGTCCTCGTTCAGGATCTGTGCGCCGGGCAGCTGCTCGGCCAGTTCTACGCAGCGGGCTGCGTCCCGCTCCACGATACGCACCCGCACATGGTTTTCCAGCAGTTCCTGACTGAGGTAGTAGGCAATGGCACCGCCGCCCACGATGAGGGCGTTGCGTACCGGCTGCACCGGCAGATGCAGCTGCTGGAAGAAGGCGTGAGCTTTTTCCTGCGTAGCAAGGAAGGTGACCTGATCGCCCTTTTGCAGCATAAAGTTACCGTTGGGGATGATGACCCCGCCCTCACGCTCCACCGCGCACACCAGAATATCGCTCTTGAGCCGGGTAGGGATCTCGCGGATGGCCACGCCGTTCAGCGCATCGGGCAGCGCAAACTTGATCAGCCGCACACGGCCGTCCGCAAAGGTATCGATCTTGCTGGCACCGGGGAAACGCAGCAGATGAGAGATCTCCTTTGCCGCTGCCATTTCCGGGTTGATGATGGCGGAAATGCCGATCTGCTTTTTGATAAAGTCCAGCTCGTGGCTGTAGGATGGGTTGCGCACGCGGGCAATGCCGTGGCAGTGGCCCGCCTTTTTGGCAAACATGCAGCAAAGCAGGTTCAGTTCGTCCGAGCCGGTGACCGCAATGAACACGTCCGCATCCTCAATGCCCGCCTCAGACAGGGTGGTGATGGACGAGCCATTGCCTACAATGCCCAGCACGTCGTAGCTTTCGGTCAGGTGCTCCACGCGCGCTTTGTTGGTGTCCACCACAGTCACGTTGTGGCCTTCCTCGCTGAGCTGGCGCGCCAGAGCCGTGCCGACCTTGCCGCCGCCCACCAGAATGATCTTCATAACAAGTCCTTTCTCCTTTGGCAGCCCCTTTTTCCGGGGCATACAAGTACAGTGTAGTATACCATATCCCGATGCAAAGTTCTACCGTTTGTCCCGCAAATACAGCGAATTGCTTAAAAAGCGACAGTTCTTTTGTGCAAGATGGCCTGTTCTCAGCGTGAAAGCGCAAAAAGGGACTGCCGCACAGCTTTGTGCAGCAGTCCCCTTGGGACGAAACGATTTAGAATGCCCACCGCGTACGCTCTGGGCATCCTCAGCGGAAAAAAAATTGTTATAAGAGCAAGGTCGGTCAGCCTGCGGGCTGCCCGACCTTGCATTTTCGCGGAAAACAGGGTTCTCCCTTGCTGTCCGGTCTCAGTACCGCTCTACGCCGTCTTTGGTGACAAGGGCGTACACCAGCGGGGCTTCCTCCGGCTTTTCAGCGCCGTACACAAGGCCGCTGCGGTACTCGGCTGCGGCAGCTTCAAACTTGTCCGCAACGCCGTAGAAGGTGGCAAGGCTTTCGCCCTTATGGACGTAGTCACCGCGCTTTTTGTGCAGGGTGATACCGGCGGCAAAGTCCAGCGGGTCGCCCTTTTTCTGGCGGCCTGCGCCCAGCAGCACGCTGGCAGAACCGATCTTTTCCGCATCGTTGGCCACAATGTAGCCGTCCTGCTCGGCCAGCAGTTCGTAGCTGGCGGCGGGCTGTGCAAACAGGCTGTAATCATCCAGCACCCGGATGTCGCCGCCCTGCGCGGCAAACATTTCCTTGCACTTGGCAAAGGCAGAGCCGTCCGCAATGACAGCCTCGGCCATAGCGCGGCAGTGGGCGGCATCGCCCTTGCCTGCCAGTACCAGCATGTTGGCCGCCAATTGCAGGCACACCTCGGTCAGGTCTGCCGGGCCGTGGCCTTTGAGCACGTCCATGCTCTCCATCACTTCCAGACTGTTGCCGATGTTGTGCCCCAGCGGGGTGTCCATATCGGTGATCATGGCAGCTACCCGGCGGCCATGGTGGGTGCCAATGGCGACCATCAGCTGTGCCAGCTCAATGCTCTGGTCAACAGTTTTCATAAAAGCACCGGTGCCGGTGGTGACGTCCAGCAGGATGGCGTCCGAACCGGAGGCCAGCTTTTTGGACATGATGCTGGACGCAATCAGCGGGATGCAGCTGACGGTAGCTGTAACGTCCCGCAGAGCGTACATCTTTTTATCCGCCACAGCGATACCCTCGCTCTGGCCGATGACCGACAGACCGATCTGGTTCACCTGTGCAAAAAACTCCTCCTGCGAGAGGGCGGTCTTTGTGCCGGGCACGCTCTCCATCTTGTCGATGGTACCGCCGGTGTGGCCGAGACCCCGGCCGCTCATTTTAGCGATCTTCACCCCGCAGGCCGCCACGATGGGTGCAATGACCAGCGTGGTCTTATCGCCCACACCGCCGGTAGAGTGCTTGTCCACTTTGATGCCCGGAATGGGCGAAAGGTCTACCATCACACCGCTGTGCGCCATCACATCGGTCAGCTCAGCGGTCTCCTCATTGGTCATGCCGCGCAGATACACCGCCATCATCCATGCGGCCATCTGGTAGTCAGCCACTTCCCCGCTGACAAAGCCGTTGACAATAGCTTCCAGCTCCTCCCGGGTGTGGGTGCCGCCATCCCGCTTTTTTGCGATCAGATCATAAATACGCATCGTTTCACGCTCCTGTTCTTATTGTTTTTGGGGCGTTTTATGCCCGGATCTCCTGCCATACGCTCTTGCCGTCCAGCGTGGAAGCGTCCACTTCCAGATATTCGCAGATGGTCTGGGCGATGGTGCCGAAGCACAGCTTGGTGCCCAGATCCGTCCCCGCCTTCACACCCTTGCCGCAGACCAGATACGGCACATACTCGCGGGTATGGTCGGTGGTCTTGGTGTAGGAGGGATCACAGCCGTGGTCGGCAGTGATCATGAGCAGGTCGCCCTCCCGCATCCCCGGCAGGAAATCGGCCAGAAAACGGTCGAACTCCGTAGCGGCGGCAGCGTAGCCTGCCACATCGCGGCGGTGGCCGTAGAGCATATCAAAGTCTACCAGATTCACGAAGGCAAGGCCTTCAAAATCCCGGGTCTGCAGAGCCTTGGTAAAGGCGATGCCGTTGGTGTTACCGGTGGTCTTGATCTTTTCGGTCACGCCCTCGCCGTCAAAGATATCGTAGATCTTGCCCACGGCGATCACGTCCTTACCGGCATCCTTCAGCAGATCCAGCATGGTGGCGCGGGGCGGCTTCAGGCTCAGGTCGTGGCGGTTGGTGGTGCGGTAGAAGGTATCCGCGCTGTTGCCCAGGAAGGGGCGGGCGATCACACGACCTACGCCGTACTTGCCCTTGAGCATTTCCCGGGCGATCTCGCAGTAGCGGTACAGTTCCTGCACCGGCACAAGCTCCTCGTTGGCGGCCACCTGAAAAACGCTGTCGGCGCTGGTATAGACGATGAGGGCGTTTTCCCGCATGGCCTGCTCGCCGTAGTCCTTCAGCACCTGCGTGCCGGAATAGGGCTTGTTGCACAGTACCTTGTGGCCGGTCTTTTGCTCATACTCCCGGATCAGCTCCTCCGGGAAGCCCTCGGGGAAGGTGGGCAGCGGCTCCGGGCTGACCACACCGGCGATTTCCCAGTGGCCGATGGTGGTATCCTTGCCCATGCTCTGCTCCTGCAGGCGGGCAAAGGCAGCCGCCGGGGCATCCGTCTTTTCCCCTGCGGTCACGCCGTCAATGTTGAACAAGCCCAGCTTGCGCAGGTTGGGGCAATTGAAATTGGGGTGGTTCGCAATGGCACCCAGGGTGTTGGTGCCTGCATCGCCAAAGGCAGCGGCGTCCGGCTCTGCGCCGATGCCAAAGCTGTCCAGCACGATCAGAAAAACGCGTTTTTCCATAATGGTCACTCCATTCTCCGGGCGTTCCCCGGAACAGTACTACTTTATTACCCCTATTATAAGCAAAAACCCCCTCCGATGCAAGAGGAAGCAGTCTTGTATGTTCTTATCTCGGAAGTCAACCATTAAATTCTACAAAAATTCAGAAAGATTTCTGTTCATTTTGAAACAATACAAATAGGCCGTCAAGGTTTCACTTTTCTTGCAGCCAACCTTTGAGCTATTCTGTTCGCCGTATTTTCTTTATCACCACGCTTTCTTTTGGGGTGTGGTGTTGCACTTTTCTTACATGGCTATGCCAAGTTCATTCAAACACTGCTGGAACATGATCGCGCTGCTCTTGTACCCGAAGATTTTTCGCGGGTACTCATTGATCCACTTCTCTGTCGCCGCCAACTGCTCTTTGGAAACTTTTGAAAAGTCCGTGCCTTTCGGATGCTTCCTGCGAATCATGCCGTTGACGTGTTCATTGCTGCCGCGCTCCCATGAAGAATAGGGGTGGCAGAAGTAAACCTTTGTCCGCGGGATGGTCTTGTTGATGCACGACCGTTCCAGCATATCCGCCGCCGCAAATTCTGTGCCATTGTCAAACGTGATGCTCTTGAAGATCAGCCGGAACTTCCTTGCGCCCAGCTTCCTTTCCAGCGCGTCAACTGCTTTCACAATGGTTTCTGCCTTGCGGTTCGGAACTCCTATTATAATCTCGTTGCGCGTCTTGCGCTCCGTCATGGTGAAGAGTGCGCAGGTCGTCTTAATCTGACCTTTGCCGCTATACACCGTGTCGCCCTCCCAGTGTCCGAACTCCTGCCGTTCATTCGCTTCCGGGGGCCGCTGTTCGATGCTCTCCCCCGCCGGGGCGCGAGCAGCTTCTTTCTTGCAGACTTTCTTATATGCCTGCTTGTGCTTCCCGTGCCGGGGCAGTTCTTCTTGAGTGAGATTCAGGAACAAGCCTTTCTTTATATAGTGGTATACCGTCTGCACAGAAACGCTCGTCTTGAACTGCTTGCCCTCCTGCTGCGCATATCCGAACACCGCCGCCGGGCTGCACTCTTTATTCAGGATCGTGGTTTCGATGTAGTTTGCAAGCTCGTGATCCTTGCCGATTTTCAGGGCTGGGCCTTTGTCCCGCAGGTGCGCTTGGTATTTCTGCTCCGCAATGTCCGGGCTGTACGCACTTACAAGCTCCCATGTGTCGCCAACCAACCGCTGATACTCCCCGCGGTGTAGCTCATTGTACACCGTGGAGATATGCACCCGCAATTTGCTGGCAATGTCCTTGGGCTTCATGCCCTCGTTCAGCCACTTCTCGATCCGAAGCCGGTCTGTCCATGTTAGATGTTTGAATCTTCGCACGTTGTTTTTCCTCCTTTCTTTGTCGCATTGTTTCGCATTTCAAATGTAACCGACTTTCGGCGTTTTGTCAACGGGGCGACCGCAGGGCAACAAAAAAATCCCCGCCAGCGATCCGGTTAGGATCACCAGCGGGGATGTGGTTCAGCTCAGTCGTCCCGGATGGGGAGTGCCTTTGCTCTCGTATACAATTCAGTTCCGGTTCCGTTACCTCCCAAAGCATGATAACTCTTATAGAGGTATTCAATATTCTTCAAACCGGGCAGGTCGATGTACCCTTTCTCGATGTAATGGGTACACGCCTGATACAGCCGGTCGTGGAGAATTGCCAGCAGACCGTTTTTGATTGCCTTGTTTTCCTCTTTCTGTGCCTTGATCTTCTTGGAGAGATTACGGTATGCAGCGGTCAGACCTGCCGCCACGATGCCGAAAAACCATTGCGCCCAGTATTTGACGATAAATTCCAGCATCGTTTACTCCTTGCGATTCTTGTTGTCCTCCCCCACGTTACCGAAGTGGGCCACAGTAGTGGTTTCTGCGGATTTCTTTTCCATGTAATCTTCGAGCTTCTTCTTGGTGAAGTTGAACACGATCTGCACGATCCAGTCCAGCGTCCGCTCATTGATCGCCCAGTCCAGCCAGTCGGGGGTATACCCACGCAGTACGGCAATGACGTGAGCTTTCTTTTCTGCGCCCGCGCCGCTACCGAACTTTTCTTCTGCGTTGACGATCCACTTGTACACGGTCTTTGCGACAACAAGGCCATAGCCCAGACGTACCGCCGCCAGTGCCGTGACCACAAGGCCAACCACCATAAAGATGACAGCCAGCCATTCAGGGAATGCCATCAGAAAAACTTTCAGAATGTTCTCCATACTGTTTTCCTCCTACTCTTAACCAACCCAACGGCTCTTTACCGCACGGGTGTCGATATGTACCCAACCAGCAGGGCGACCGTTCTTCACGGGATAACGTCCAATGCCGCCGGTATCTTTCAGCAGAGTTTCGGCGTAGGCCGCAACCGTTTCTACGGCCACGCCCTGCACCCGAATATCTGCCGCCATGCCGTAGCAATGCTGGCTATACGTTGCGCCCTTGACCGCCTTGTTGTGGGCGGCAGTGCGATATGCGCTTGTGATCGTCACGGCCTTTCCGAAGTGATCCCGGATATTCTGCAACAGCTTCACAAGAGCATTATCAATAAAGATGGGATCAGTCCCATCCTTACAACGGAACTCTTTCACGGTAAAGTTTGCAGACAGTTTCTTGCCCCCATCCTTTGCCAGCGAATATGCGTTAATTGCCATTTTCTTTTTTCCCTTTCCGGCTCAATGCCTTACCACAGCCGCCCGCGCAGCACTCAGCGTACAGCACGGCAAACTCTCCGCGTTCTGCGGTCGTGTCTACTCCCGCCGCTTCCAGCTTACCGAGCAGCGTTTCGCACAGATCAGGCCACTTTCTTTCCATCGTTCTTTCCCTTCCAGAGCGTTTCCTCTGGGTCTGTCTTTCCGTACTTCCGTACAGCATCAAGATAAATCTGGTTCAGCCGCCACCGTAGACTCTCACTCTCCGTGTGTTCCAGCAGCCCCTTAATACTGGCAACACGGCGTTTGAACGCTTCTTCATCCATCTGCCCGGACGCGTAAAGCTCTGATATTTTCTTGACCTCCCGTTTCAACCGGCCAACCGTGCTTTTGCGCAGCTTCATGTAGGCGGGCCAAATGCGCACACCAACAAACTCCACGCCCATCCGCACCGGTCGGATGCAGGTTTTATTGTTCAGGTCAAGCTCCAACTCTTCATGCAGGAATGTTTCGATCTTCGCTTTCCACTCGTGCAAGGTTTCCTTGTTCTCTCCAAGGATCACAATGTCGTCCATGTACCGGATGTAGTAGTGGATTTTCAGAACGTGTTTGCAATACTGGTCAAGTTCGTTCATGTAAATATTGGCGAAGAGTTGAGAAGTGAGATTGCCTATCGGCATCCCCACATCGTACAACCATTCCTCCGGCGGGGTATCTTGCGGGGCTTTGCCGCGGGGCAACCCGAACGGCTCTGCTCTGCTGTTTACCACGCTTCCGAGGAACTTCATCAACTTCGGGTCTTTGATACGCTTTGCCAAAATTTTCAGTAGCTTCGCATGGTTCACACGGTAAAAGAACTTGCTTATATCCAGTTTCAGGTAGTACCATCCCGGCCCCGGTTTCCGGTCTACTTGCCGCATCCAGTATTGTAACCGTGCTGCGGCCTTGTGGCTTCCCTTGCCTTTGCGACAGGCATAGGAGTCCTCAATAAATAGCCGGTCGTAAACCGGATTGAGGTATTGGTACAGTGACCATTGCACGATCCGGTCAGGGTATGGCAAGGCCATCACTAACCGCTTCTTCGGCACGGACACCCACAGTTTCCGGTATGGGCCGAGCGGACAGTCCACGGCGATCATCTGCTCTTGAATCTGAAACAGATTGTGTTCCAGATTTGCAGTAAACGCCAGCACTTCCGCCCGGTATCGTTTGCCCTTGCGGGCTGAGTGGTCAGCTTCTACGAGGTATTCAAACTCGCAGATCACATTCCACGCATTTTGAATCGTGTTTATTTCGTTTGGCATTTCTGCCCTCAATTTCACCGCGCCGCGCGTAGCGTTTCCGTTTTCGCGGCAATACATATTTTTTCCGGTCGTGCTGACCGGAACGGAAACGGATTCCTTTAGACCCACACACCGACTGCGACCCGTAGATCACAGCCCCCATATCCGGCGTGGAATCCCGCCGAACAAAAATGTTCTTGTGGTGTAAAGCGGAACGGCCCCCGTTGTTCGTCCACGAATTAGAGCGCGGATTGTTGAGGTTCAAGTTGAACACACCGGCACTCTCGCCATTGTTCCAGTTGCCGCCGCGGATCGGACACGCCGTAAATAACCCGTTCCCGTATGAAAACGGCAGGCTTTAGAGCGAAGCAATGTAGCCGCCCAACAGCCTGCCTATTTCATCGTTGAATTTCGCCCACGTTGCATATTGGTGCATCGTCAAGGGCGGCGGGTACTTGCCCCCGTGTAAATCCTTACTCGCCGCCAGCCGGACAAACTTTCTCAATACGGCCAGCTCCACGTCCATATTTTGCGTGGTGGTCTTTTTGAAATATCGTCGGTCTATCTCAACGCTGTACCGGAGAATTGCCAACATACTTCTGCGAAGTTCATCGGCCAGCTCACGGTCTTTCCGAGGAAAGCTCATTGTGAGCGGGTAGCCATAGTCAACCATTTCTCCGATCTTCTCCGCCAAATGGAACGGTTCAGGCTTTTTCTTTTTGTCGCCCTGCTGGGGCGGCACTTCGGCTTCTGCGTTCGGCACAGTCAACACCTCCAAAAATCAGCGCGGCGGGCCGCTGGCCCACCGCGCCTTATGTTCTATTTTTGCTTTGGTCTGCGCTACCGCGCAGCCCGTCAGCTTATCAGGCTTCAGCGGGCAGCTTTACAAAAGCGGAACGGCCCCCGCTGCTCGCCCACGAATAAGACCGCGGAACGGGGAGGTACAAGCTGAACACACCGGCACCCACGCCATCGGACCAGCTGCCGCCGCGGATCGGACACCGCTCGTCAGCGGCATTGTTCGCCCAGAAGTAATCGCCGCCATAGTTTGCATCAATGCCATCACCGGTCAGCGCGGTGTCCGGCATCAGAGCAAGGGACATAAGGATCAGCTTTGCAGCATCGCCAACACTGGCCGCAGCCGTGGTGTCCTTGAACGCTGCGCTGCGGCTCTCGTCCTTGGAATCGCTGATTGTGGTATCCCACTCCCAGTGATTGTTTACTCGGTTCAGCTTGATGGTTCCGGTAGTCGTGCCGTTGCCGTCCGGTGCAACCAGAGAGCCGTCACTGGCCTTGATTGCCCGCCATGCGCTGCTGGATGCACTGTTGCTCACGCTGTTGTCGGCGGCGTTGTTGTTGGGGATGATCTGCAACTCGCCCTTGACCAGACGCAGACCGATGCACCACTCCCAAATATTACCGTTCATGTCCCAGATGCCGTCCATGCGCCCGTTGTGGCTCCACGGCAGCGGGCCAGTGCCGGTGCGGACACGGGTAGTCTTGCCGTTGTCCTGCACACCGGGGACAGGGATTGCTTCGTAGTAGGTTTCGGAGTTGTCCTTGCCATAGTTGTTATTGCCTTTCGGCTCACAACCGTGCTTGTGACACCACAGTGCGACCGCCGCCCACTCTGCATTGCTGATCTCGTGCCAGCCCGCGCCCTTGGCGTTGGTCTGGGTCACGAACCAGTCAAGCGGATGGGACACGGTGGGATCTTCTGCGGGCAGGCTGTATGCGCGGCCAGTGTCGGTGCAGGTGCTCTGATACTTGCCAAACCAGAAGCCGTCAATCTCCTTGCCGTTCACGATGAACGCCGGGTGGGTTTCGGTGCTCTGGGTGGACAGCACATCGCACAGGCGGAACTTCGGGATAAACACATGGATGGACGGCATTTCCTTGTCGTCAAAGAGCAGGTCATTGGTGGGGAATGCAGTCTGCACCGCAAGGCGGGTAGCATCAAAGTTAGTTGCCATAGTCTTTTCCTCCCTTACAGAATGTCAAAATCTTCGATAGACCACAGGCGCAGGGTCACGTCGTCGGTGTTCAGCGGCTTGGCCTTGCGCTCGATGTGGGTCTTGTGGGCGGTATCTTCCGCCGTGGTGTCCTCTGCTGCTTCGGTTTCACCCTCCACAGCTTCGGTCATGGTAGCGTTTTCGGCTTCGCCCTCAACCTCCACGTCCTCATACTCGATTGCGGGGATTTCTACCTCTGCGACATAGAATCGGCTGTCGCTGCCGTCGATCAGCAGATTGCCCTCGGCATCGCCGGTGATGGTCTTGGTCACAGGGTAGTCACGCTGGTACTTGGCAAGATTCATGGTCAGAGTGCCGTCTGCGAAGTCCAGCTTCGTGCCGCGCAGCTCATACTCAACCTTTCTGCCCTCGTTCAGTTCGATAACATTCATCAGTTCATACCTCCCGTTACTCTCACAACGACCACGACGGTCTGAGCAGAGCCGTCATGTTTCAGCTTGAAACCGTTGGTCAGCTTACCGGACACGGTAATGTCCCCCAGCCGCCCGCCGGTGTAGCTCTTAACGTACACGTCCACGCCATAGTTGGCATTCTTTCGGGTCTTTGCCAGTCCCACGCTGACCTCGTTGATCCCGAACGGCCACTTGCTGCCGTTTTTCAGCGTCACCTCTTTGACTTCTGCCGCCACCTCCGGTTCCAGCGCAGACAAGCGGCTGTTCTGCTGCGTGTCGGTGTTCTTCATGCTGGCAATGTCCGTAGTGTGACTGCCGGTGGTCTTTTCCAGTGCGGCCAGCCGGGTGTCCTGCTGGCCGTTCAGGGTCTTGATGCTGGCAATGTCTGTGTCGTGGCTGTTGCTGGACGTTTCCAGCGCACCCAGACGACGACCGAACCAGAGCAGCATAATGTGGATGATGTTCGCCGCCATGTTGGAATCAGAGATACCAACCTCCATACGGTTGAACTGATCCTGTTCCAGCAATGTACCCTGCTGGATAACCTTGCCGTCCTGATCCTCAACATGGTTGCGCCAAAAGGTTCTCTTAAACATCAGCATTTTCTTCTATCCCTCCTTGTTCAGAAAGTCTTTTCCAGTTCTGCGTTTGCTTCCGCCAGCCGCAGCACTTCGGGTTCGACCTCGATCAGCGGGAACGTAAACCGCAGCAGACCGGCGTTGATGCTGTCGCGGGACAGGCTCACGCTCTGGCTCCCGGCCAGCACACCGTTGTTGTCGTAGACGCGCACACCGGTGATCGTGTCCTTTGCACCGGAACTCGGTGCATTGACATAGACCACCACGGCAGTCCCGGCAATCTCCTTGCTGTTGATCTCGCCGTCAACCCAAGTGCTCTTGTTGAGCTGGTACTGGAAGCGAGTGACCGCCCGCAGCAGTTCAGCGCGGCGGTTATTCAGAAAATTATCCGTAAAAAAAGCCATCCTCTTTCTCCTTTCTCTGCAAAAGAAAAAGCCCTTGCGGGCTGTTGCAGCTTGTTACAGGTAGGTCTTGCCGCAGACACGCGGCGTGATCTCGAACGCTTCGACTTTCACCTGACCGCCCGCCGTGGCCGCTGCGCTGGTTCCCAGCGTTGCCGCGCTCGGCTTTGTGCCGGTGGTCGAATCGCCCGCTTCTCCCGGACTTCCGGTGAATGCTTCCACTCTGGTTTCAGAGTAAAGCGGCATATTGGCGGTGTAGCCCTTTGTGCTGGTAACGGGCAGGTCGCCGGTCACGCCGCTACCGGTTTCCGCCGGGGTGATGGAGTAGCCATCCACCGCCGGGGTGGTTTGCAGCTCTTGTCCTGCGCTCCAACCTTTCGTCGCCACCTCCGGGATTGTGCCGGTGATTTTCGGGAACGCAAGGAACACTCCGGTGTTCGCCGCTGCGTCCAGCTCTGCGCCGGTCGAGTAGCCCAGTTGGGCGGGCTTCCAGTATGTTCCGCAGTACGGAATACCGCACTCCGGCACTTTGTAAGCCATGCACTCCACCGTCACGCCAACGCCGATGCTGTGCCGCACCATGTAGCTGATCTGTTCAAGGTGAGCAGACAGGCGTTTGGTGTAGCCCAGCAAGTCCTCCATTTCCCGGATGGTGTGATACTGCGCCGCCGCTTCCGTAATGTTGACGTTCAGCCGCCAGAAGCCCGGAGTGCCGCCGTAGTCGAACCACTCTTCTACCTCTGAATCAGGGTACACGGCACTTGCCTGTTCCCGGACGGCCTTGACCGTACCGGCGTACCGCTGAATCTCAATCGCCGTTCGGACGATTCTCCGCTTCGTTTCCACGTCGGCGGTGGAGTCGTACCACTCGATTTTGAGGTAAACGGCCATCTGATCCAGCACACCCTCGTCGCAGGTGTCCACTTCGGAGAACGTCATGCCGGTGTCGAGATATTCAAACATCCGGTCTTGCAATTCTCCGTAGACAGCGGACAGGACTTGCGCCCACGGCTGTTCTGCAACAATCCGCGGCAGGCCGTCCGTGATCCTTGCGTCCCGCAGGTTAATCATCCTCGATACCTCCGTAGATGATCGTCGGAGTTCCGCCCAGTTTCGGAATCTGCACAATGGCTTTTCCCGAATCCATGCCGTTCTCGATCACCTTATCGACCGGCTGGCGCAGCTCCACTCGCTTCACGCCAGCGGCCCGCAGGCGGGCGATCAGCTCCATCGGGTTAATGTCCCGACCAATGGAACGCTGCCACTCCTGAAATTCCTCCACCGCTTTTGCCACGCTCTCCTGAACGATGCTTGCGCCTTTGGAATTTCCAGAGCCGATGTAATAGGTGAAGTCGATGGAATATTCCACCTCTTCCGGTGCTTTGCAGATTACGCGGTCTGTCATAGGGCGGCGGGCTTCGTTCATCAGATACGTTTGCATTTCGCTCATATCCTTTTCGCTCGGCATCTTGCCGCCGGTCAGCATGAAGAAAATGTACACCGTGCAGGCCACGTCCCGCGGGCTGACAGCGATTGCGCTCTCTACGTCCGACCGAAACGACATAGCCCAGAACTCGTAAGCGTCCTTTGGGCCAGCGCAGGAGTAGGTCGTGGGAGAAAGCCAGATTCTACGGGTCAGGCTGTCGTCGCTCTCCACGTCTGCGCCGCCGCTGCTGGTGTCGGTGTTCTCCACCGCCGCCACATACGGAATGGCATCAACCAGTGTATCAACAACACCGGGCGGAATGTCGTTGCCGCCCGCGCCTACCACTTCGGCCTGTGCCAGCACATCCACATAGGTCTTGCCAATGTCGATCTGTGCATAGTCCATTGTGGCAAAATAAACACCCGCGGCAGTTCTGACGCGGGTTCCTTGCGGGATCATGGCAACGGTTTTCTGAACGGCAGACAGCGTAAAGCGAACCGTCACCGTTGCATAGGTTGCCGGGGTGCGCTTCACGCCAAACGGCAAGCCCATGTTGTCCAGCTCTGCGCCGGTCGCTGTTTTCAGCAGCGCACAGCGGGTGCGCTTCTCCGCAATCTGAATCATCATGTAGTACAGCTCCGTCATGCTTTTCAGGGTAAGCATAATCGGGTCTGCTTTGTTCAGGGGCGGGGCCGTACCGTTCACGGCCTTATAGTTCCGGGTATAGATTTCCGTCACCAGATTGCTTACATCCTGCAACGTAAGGTTTCCGGTAACGCTGTACTCCGGTATATCGGCAAACTCGGCAATGTTAGACAATCTGTACCACCACCTTTGGCCGGATGCGTCCTTGCTGGCTGTGGCTCGTTTCATACTCCACTTCCAGCACTTCCGCCCGCGGCTCGTACTTCTTTGTTTTGCGAATGATCTCTGCCGTGAGCATCGCCTGTGCAGCTTCGGCGGGCAAACTCAAACATTCCATGTTCAAGCCAAACTCCCGGTCAAGGGCTTGTTCTCCCTCTTTGCTGCCATAGAGTGTCAGCAGACAGTTGTAAATATCCAGTTCTTCGGTTTTGCCAGACGGCTCAATCTCAACGTCGAAGCCGCCAAGCGTCATAGTTTCCATATCGTCGCTCACGGTGCGTATTCCTCCAACGTCAAAGTAACCTTACCGTCTTTCAGTCCCCAGAAACGATGCACCGCACCCCATCCCGTCGTCACCTTTGTCAACTTGAACGGATTCTGCGACATAGGTTTGTTGTTCAGGATGAAGTAGTCAATCGTTCCAGCTTCACAGTGCTTCATGAGTGCGTCAAAGATTTTGCGCGGGTTCACGCCCAGCTTTGAAACCAACTGGATTTCAAACTGGTACGACTTCAAACCCGGCCCCGTGTACTCGCTCTTGTCTTTGCCGCCGATTACACTGTGCGTGGCCCAGTTGCTTGATGTGCTTCCGGTGATATTGGTAGGTGTCAAGACACGCCAACTTGATACCGTAAATATCAATCCCGCATAGCATCCAATGCTTCCCCAAGCCATAGGATCACCCCCTTACGGTGTCGGAGTTCCGGTTTCGCCAGCAACAACATACGGGCCAGCCGTGGCCGCACCAGAATGAGTGTGCTTGTGGTTTACCAGAGAAATGCCGTTGATCTTGCAATCGCCGGAGCCACCAGAGATATTCACGGTCGATCCCTTGATGTTCACCGTCGTTCCGTTGAAGTTCAGCGTAACGCCCTTGATCTCAACCGTTCCGTTCTGACACACCTTTACGGTGGAACTTCCCACCTTGAAAGTCATGTCACCCTTGACGGTGTACTCCACGTTCTTCCCAACGGTTTCTTTTACATTGCCGTCGATGGTTTCCGTGTAGTCGCCGGTGTCGCCGTCGTACTGCTCAAATGCTTTTCCTTGCTCGTCGTTGTAGTCGTGCCGGTAGCGGCCTTTCTTGCCCTCGACGGGCTTGTTGTCCTCATTCCAGATCGTGCCGATGCACGTTCCCATTTCCTGACTGTCGGAGTTGTGGAGGACGCAGACCAGCTTGCCTACGACCGGCATCCGGTACATGGCATTGGAAACCATGCAGATTTCATCCGTGACCGAATCGGCGCGATCCTCGTATGTAACCTCAATGGTTCCGTCCTCGTAGTTCACCTTGGACACAGAGCCAATTCGGATAACGCTGCTCATGCTGTTACCCTCCCACTCTGCTTGCAGAAACTTTCGTCACCAGACCGGAAGATTTGTTCAGCGTGTGGCTCACGGTGTCCATGTAATACTTCCCGTTCAGTTTCCCTAGTCCCTTTATATTGATGCACATGGTCGAACACAGACTCAGGTTTCCCATCGTCGAAAAAGAAATGGTCGTGGCCGAATGGTTCTTGTTGTCGATGGCCGCTTGAAGCTGCCTTTTTGCGTCCGCTTCGCTGGACGCATACTGGTTCAGTTTCAGCATCCTGTCGGCAGTACCGATTGTGACCTTGATGTTGACTTTCTTTTTTTGGTTCGAGTAGGTGAACTCTCCGCCGGTGTACGTCCCGGAAAGCGTTGTGTTCCAGCTCAAAGAGTTAGGCACAATGTCCGCCGGGGTAAAGGTTGCTACTGCATCCTTTTTCTTGTACTGCTCACGATCAAAAATCCAGATTTTGCTCCGGTAGGTTTTGAGGATCAGGCCATAGGTGCTGCAAAGTTTTTGCAGGAACGAACTATCCGTGTCGTCCTGTTCTTTCAACGCAATGTCCACGTCCTCGGCATCCATGCTGCACCCCAGCCCGTACCGGTCGGCAATGGTCTGAGCGATGCGCTTGATGGAGGTTTTTTTCCAGACGCACTCTTGGTTTTTTTCGTGAAAGCTCGTTCCGTTCGGACGGGCCACCGCGCCGATGGTCAGCACACACGGCCCAGCGGAATAGCTGAGATCGTCCACCACCAGCGTCCCGCAGTCAAGCGGGGTGCTGTCACCCTGCACGATCCAGTTTTTCGTGCAGAGTGTCGGGTGTAGCACAGCTTCCTTATCCGGCAACCACGAGTTGATCCACTTATCATCCACCGCGTTTACCTTGATGGAAATGCTGTCGCTCGAATCTGCTCCCCGGTCGTTATAGGTGAAACTCTCCACATCCCCGGAAATGTCCCCGGAAATATCGGTGTCGTTGTACTCCAATTTCAGGATCGTTTTTCTGGGCTGAATCGCAATCATATATATCACCACCTACCTTTTCCACGGCGGCAGGTTATCGTTTGCCGCCACCTCTTCTTCAATGTCCGGCGTGACTAGCTCAACGCCGGAATCGAATCTGTAAATCTCGATGTACTCCCGGTTTGCGGCCATCAGCACATCGGCTTTCAGCTCGTCACCGTAGACGGATTTCGCAATGCCGTCCCAAGTGTCGCCGCTCTTTGTCGTGTACGCCATCAGGCCACCCCCTTACGAAGCATATTTGACACGGCCCTGTTCACGCTCTTCTTCACGCATTTCCTGTTTGAACTCTTCAAACAGCTTCCGCATTTCACGTTCAAGCTCTTCCATGTTTGTCCCGCTGCCGACAGTGATGTGCGGCGAAAAGACAAACTGGGAATCCTTGATGCTGCTGGAACTTCCGCCGTCACCGCCGCCCGCGGCGCGGTAGGCACTGGACGGCATATCCGGCAGGGTTTTCTCGGTGTCCCTCTGCGACAGCATATAGAGCGGTGTTCCGGTGTCGGTCAGAACACCGTTTTCCCAGCTCGACAGCACCGTGCCGCCGTTGTAGGTCTTGGCCGCTTCGGTCACGGCCTTTGTTATCGTGCTGTCACTTCCCAGATACTTGTTCAGGATGATGGGAGCAACGTCGGCGGCGATGCTTGTCGCCACCAGCTCCAAGGAGCAGTCCCCGGACATGGCGTTGTTTGCTACCGTCCACATCATCGACACCACATCACCGGTGGACTTGATACCGTTGGAACGGAGTGCATATTCGCCGTATGCGTTGGAGAAGTCGATCAACTTGTCCAGCTTTTCCTTGCTTCCGTCGGTGAAACCGCCGTTCGCAAAATACTGGACGTTCTGCACACCGGCTGCGCGGGTCGCATCCTCACCGGACACGCCCAACATACGGCCAGCCCGCACCCAGTTTTCCACGTTGCTGTCATGGACACTGGGCTTGAAAGAAATGACGGCTTCTGTGCCAGCTTCACCGGCGATACTCACCCCGCGGGTAAAGCCGCCGTTGGCGAAAGCGGGCATTGCCACTTCCGACAGGTTGAAGCCGAATGTCTTACCGGCGAAGTTCTTCGCCACCGGGACATTTTCAAGCCACTGGGGAACCGTGAACGAGAAACTATTCAGGGCGCGAATGATACCGTTGACGACCGTAATCGTCACCGATACGATGCCCTTTATCAGCCCAACGATAGACTGAATCACAGGCTCGATCACCGGCAGCAGGCCGTGGATTACATCGACCACCAGCTTGATCGCATTTATCAGGGTCGTGCCGACCAGACTGATAATCATGCTTATCAGCGGTGACACCGCCGGGAACAAATCGTTTACCGCGAAGCTCAGCACATCCGCCAGCAGCGGCTTGATGTGGTTCACGCCGAGGTCTACAATTTGCCCGATCAGCCCCTTTACCGATTCGATAATTGGGATCACCGCACCGAACGTAGTCCCCAGATCGTCAATTCCGAGGATACTTTTCCCGCTCAAACTCTGCTGGATATTTTGCAGGTTTTCCAACGAGAATGCACCGGCCAAGGTATCGTGGATGTTCCCTGCGATGCCTTGCACTTTCCCGGTGAATCCATCAAAGAGCGTCAAGCCTTTTTCGCCAAACACCTGTCCGATGATCTGGCGAATGTCCTCGAAGTGATCTCCCAGCAGGCTGACCACCGCGATCACAGAACCAAGACCGGCGATCACCGGGCCGAATGTGGACATAAGGCCCGCGAAGATGTTGAAGCCGCCTTTCAGGACGGGCGATGCCACGGCCTTGCCCAGCCCGAACGCCTTGCCGCCGAAGTCTGCCACCGCCGGAGCTGCATTTTTAACAAATCCGGTTGCGCCAGACAGCACTTGTCCGGGGCGCGTCTGGTTGAAGATGTACCCCATCTGCGCAAGAGCAGCCTTTCCGCTCAATCCCTGCGTGCTGTTTGCCATTCGGTAGATGGTTCTTCCCAAACCAGTACCGTTTGCAAAGTTCATCTTTGAGAGGAAATTCACGCCAGCTTTTGCAGCATTTCCGGGCATCGCTCCAAATACAGCAGCCGTAGCCCCACCGAAGTTTTTTAGTCCTCCTGCAAGTTTCGCCACGTCGATACCGTTCGGGCCGATGATTCCCGTGAAAATCTGCTTGGTAACGCCACCGATGCCGGATGCGATTTTCGTCTTTCCGAAGTCAGACGCGGCAGACATAACGCCGTTGATATAAGGGAAGCTCTGCCGGATGGTCTGCCCGCGTTCCGATGCGCCCATAACGTCTCGAACAAAGTCGATTTTTGTTTTTCCATCGTTCTTTGTCAGGCCGGTAAAGTTTTTCAGTGTAGCCCACAGGCCAATACCCGCACCGTTCGCCTTAGTCGCAATATTTTTCATGAACGAGCTTTGCGGCTGCTGGCCAATAGACGGGGACTGGATGCCCGCCATCTGTGCGCCGTAGCTCATGCCGCTGGCGATGGTGCGGATGCCGTTGAAAATCTTCCCGCCGCCGGTAGCGGCCCCGCTCACTCCCTTTGTGACCCCGCTGACGACTTGAAGAATCTGCGGCGCAAACCGCATACCGGCCCACGCCGCGCCGATGCCGCCGAGCGTGGCGGCTACCTTGTCGCCATTGTTCAGCAGGTATTCGATCACTTCCTTTACCCGTGCCGTTATATCCGGCAGGGCTGCGCGGAAGTCGTTGATCTTCTCGATGCCGAACCCGGCAACGTCTTTCAGAATAGGTAGGAAGTTGTTTCCGACTTCGATGCGGACAGCCCGCCATGCGTTGCTCAACATCGTCAGTACAGATTCGGAGGTTTCGCATTTCAGCAAGAACTCCTTGTACATACTGCCGTTGTATTTAGAAGCATCGCCCACATCGTCCAGCGTCTTTATGAACAGGTCAAGGTTTCCGGTCAGCTTTGCACCGGATTCAATGGCCCATTGGCCGAGCAGCGTTTTCAGATAGCCAACCTGTTTGTCTTTCGGCTGGCTTCCAATGGCCGTGAACAGGCTCTTTATTGCTGCCGGTGCATCCGTCTGCATATCCTTTGCAAACTGTTCCGCAGTAAAGCCGAGCTGTTCAAATGCCGCCGCCTGTGCGTCGGTCGCCTTTGATCCCATCGAGAGGTTTGTGTACATCCGGCGAATAGACGTTGCAACCTTACCGGAGTCAACACCCATTGCCAGAAGTGCCGTAGACAGAGCCGCCGTACTTGCAACGTCCATACCGGCGATCTGGCCGAGAGAACCGGTGTCATTCACCGTCTGGGCGATTTCTGCGGCGGTCGTCGCATAATGCGCCCCCAGATAGTTGATCTGGTCAGCCAGCTCCATAACCTGATCGTGGTTTATGTCGAAAGCCACTTCCCACTTTGCGGCCCAGTCGCCCGCCTGATCTGCGGAAATGTCCATAGCCGTTCCCATTTCAGCAACATCACGCAGGAAGCCGTCACTTATCAGGTCGTCCATGCTCTTACCAGACTGACCGGCAGCAGCCGCAAGACGGGTCAGTTCTTCGGCGGTATACGGAATATCCGTGCTCAAATCAAGAATGTCTTTCGACATTTCTTCGTAGTTGCTACGAATGACTTTTCCGCTGTCGTCCGTCAGTCCGCTAACGTACTTCGTCACATCCAGCATTTCGCTTTCAAACGAAACCGATTCTTTCGTGGTATCGACCACGGCTGCGGCTATGCCACCGGCGGCGGCTACTGCACCTTTTGCGATATTCTCCGCGAACTTCGATGCGCCGTTTGCAATGCTCCCGATCTGCGTGTTCGCCAACTTCACCGCCTGCGCAAGTGAGTTGTCAACGTGACCGCCGATCAGGATGGAAAGCTCTAGTTCTTGATTTTTTGCCATTCCTCCGCAACCTCCCCGTGAATCTCCACCAGCTCACGCACAGGCAAGTTCAGGTAAAAATCTGCGCTTGTGTGCGTGACTGTGGCGAGAGCTATCGCCGCCTTTCTGATTGTTTTGTAGCCGCCCTTTAAGCGAAAAAATCCTTGTGGTTGACACCTGCGCGGAGCTGCACAGCTTCCGACAGGGGCAGGCCGAGGAAGAACGCAACATCCTTGCCGGTCGCCATAGAAGCGATCAGGCAGCAGTAGTAGTAGTTCAGGGTCTTTTCTGCTGCGCGAATGTCCTCTTCCTCCATGCGGTTCTCCGCCTGACGGACATTCATGCCGGTCATGTTGGCGACACCGGACAGATCAACGGAAGTGTAGGTTTCGCCCTTGTAGGTATAGGGCTTGCCGAACTTCATGACGTGGCTATGATCGTCCTTGTCGTTGCCGTCCTCTGCCGTCGCGCTGCGGAGGGATGCCTGTACGGTCTGGCGCACCTTTTTGCTTGCGCCGATGGGAAGCAACTGGAAGAACTCAATGGGGAGCTTCGTTGCTGCTGCGGCCAGAGCGTCGGTGTATGCGGTGGCAGTTTCGGGGGTAATCATCGCGGCCAGCTCACCCTCGTTGTACAGCTTCTTGATGATAAGCACCGCGTCCTTGATGGTCAGGCCGTCCAGACCGGACAGGTCGATCTCGGTATACTCCTTGTCGTCGAACTTATAGGGACGGGCCAGCTCGATGATCTTCGGGTTCTTCTTGACCTCTGCGGTTTCGGTCTGCTCTGCGGCGGTAGAAATGTTCTTCTCCATGATGAAGTTTCCTTTCTGTCAGATACAAAAAATTGACCGCCCCGGTCTTTCGGGGCGGTCATTCGTTTCCTTTGGGATCAGATCAGAGCGGCAACATCCGCCAGCATATCCTCACCCTGCACACGGTAGATACCGTTCAGCTTGTCGATAGCGATAATCTCTTCGCCGTCGTTCTCGATCATCAGGTAGGTCAGTTCGAGCTTGACCTTTGCTTCCATGCCCTCGCCCGCCTTGATCTTGCCGGGAGTGAACTCCTTGACACGACCGACCTCAACGATGCGCAGGCCCTTGTAGGCATAACCAAGACTCTTATCGACCGCCTGCTGTGCCACACGGAAAGTCAGATTGACCTGACGCTTCGGGGACAGGACGTTGACAAAGCTCGAATACACGAGGTTGAAAGAAATCTCCTGCTCGATGCTCTCAAACTGGCCGATATTCGGTGCGGAGATTTTGCCGAGGATGCCAGAACCGGAAACGTCAATAGTTTCCGAGGTGATCTGCGGCAGGGTGATCTCCGGGGCCGTGCCGATTGCTTTCACGCCGTCAATGTAGACGTTGAAGCTGTTGACAATTTCCGGGGTCAGGTTAGTATCCAGTGCCATAACTCATATCCTCCTTTCTCGTTTAACCGCCCAGCGCGTCAGAGATCGCGTTGGGGTCGAACTCCACCAGCTCTTCGATGTCCTCCGCCGGGTTGTACGGAGAAACCTTTTTGTGGAACGTAATGCAACCATTGAGCAACGAGGTGGTGGGGTTTTCGTCCTCGTTGTACTCAAGCTCATAACAGGCACAAATGCCGCGGCTGACGAAGCTATTGCCGCGCACATTCTCGCTGTCTACCAGAGCTTCAATCAGTCGCTTGTTCAGAGGGCTATCGACCTTACTGAAATAAGTCTGAATGAACGTGTTATCGTCCCAACTCATGAAGCGACGGACGCTGAACCAGCGATCTTTGGGGTCAGTGTTGCCGGGGTAGCAGGCCGTATTGTTGCCCCACAGACGGAAGCCGCTCATGTTCAGCCACGTTGCCACGCCGAACGAGTTGACGACGTTTGCCTGCTCCTGATCCAGCAGCACTTCCGTGCCGTCTTTCAGGCAGGCGGCGGAGATTGCCAGCGTCTTGTTGGACGGGCTGACATAGGGAATGTCGCCATTGGCTGCATCGGTCGCCACGGTCAGTGCAGCGGCCATAGCAGAACCGGCATAGACCACATCGCCCACCTTGGCGTACAGCCAGACCGGGTAGCAGTTCGCGCTCGTGATAGCCTGCTTCTCTTTCTGCTGCTTCACGCCGGTGTACATCTTTGCGCCGGTTGTGGAGCTGTCCACATCTACGATGCAGACGGCGCGGAAAACACCGTTGATGCCGGTGGTCTTTGCCTGCAAGCCAGCGGCAACCGTGGCGTTCTCCGACCAGCCGGGAGCCAGCAGGATGCCGGGGGTCATGTTCAGCGCGGGGTAAATCTGGCGAATTACCTCCATGCCGGTTTCCACGCCCTGTACATTCACGCCGCCCACAACATCGTCGGCTGTAACAGCAGTGGGGTCAATCTGCGTACCGCTCACGGTCAGGCTGGTCGCACTTGCGGCCTTGCCGCCGGGGATGATGGCGATTGTCACATAACCCTCGTCGTCAAAAGCTGCGGTGTAGTCCGTGCCAGCGGTCAGAGCCGTGGACGCGGACTTGACCACCAGCTTGTCCAGCAGAATGTCCTTGACGGCAACGGTGGCGACACCGCTGTTGACCTGCACGGTGGTTTCGGTCATAGTTTTCTTGTGCTTGGCCGGGTCAAGGACGTTGATGTACACGACCGGGGAAACGCCCAGAACCTTGAAGCAAGCACCCATACTCTGACAGAGGGTGTACTTCTCGTAGTTGTCATCGTAGCCGAGGGCGGCGGTGGCTTCTTTCAGGCTGGTCGCCAGAATCGGGACATTGGTACAGTGATAGGGGTCGCTGGCGCGGTTGATCGGCGCAGTACCGATCACCACCTGCAAACCAGCGGTAGACTGTACCGGTGCAACAACACCGGTCGGCTGCTCAGTGACGTAAACGCCATGCTTATAAACTGCCATGCGTTACTCCCTCCTTTAGTTCAGTGCCGCCTTGACTGCGGCAAAAATAATACCCGCGCCGCTCTTGGGGTTTTCCAGAGCTGCGCGAGTATTTGCGAAGTCGGCGATAGGAACCATCAGGCCCCGTGCCGCCGGGATTTTGTTCAGGAAGTCATTCACCGCGTCCGGCAGCGTGTCGCCGTCACTGTACACGGTAAACTGCTTCACAGTGTTCTTTACGGACGGCCCACAGTACACGACGGGGCCGGTCTTTTCCACCGCTGCGGTATTCTCTGCGGCGGCGGTCTGCTTTTTCTCGCTCATATTAACACCTCAATTTCCGGGTTATTCTCGCTGCTCATGCTGGGACAGGTCACGTCCATCTGCACGGTAGCGAAGTAGTACGGGCTTGTGTTATCCTGCTGGATTGCACAATCAATGGGGAGCAGCACGTTGAAATAGTCGCCGAAGATGTTGTGAACGCGGAAATGCTGGGCGAGGTCTTGCATGATGTTGTACAAGTCCAGCACCGCCGGGGCTTTCATATCCCGCGCTCCCTCCGCCTTATTGCGGCTGGGTGTCTGGTATGTACAAATAATCAGGCTCATGTCCACCAGTTCCGGCTCTTCCATCTTGTCGATGCTCCAACCTGCGGCCTTGACCAGAATAAACGGGGCGGCGGCGGCTACTGTGTCCACATCTTCGTCGTTGCCGAAGTCGGTCGGAAATTCAAAGTCGAAGATGTTGAGCGGCTTATCTTTGCCCTGACCGCTGAATGTTTTGCCCTCGAAGAGCTTTTCCAGCTCTTCGTGCAGGCACTTCACAGCGTCAACCGGCGTATAGTTGCTTTCTCTCACTTTGCTTTCCTCCCGGCTTGCAGCAGAATCTTGGACACCTCATGCTGTAACCGCTCCTGCAAGATGATCTCGCTGTCCGGCTCCACCTCTTCCCGCCATACCGTACTGTGCATAGCACTGGCCGACGGGCTGGACATGGTGTAGAGTTTTTCTACGATGCCGTTCCTGTTCCTCCATCTTGTCGATTTCGGGTTTGTCGCCGGACGACCGAGAATCCTCTGCACCATGCCAACGTGTCCACTGTCGAACTTCACCAGAAAGCCCTTACTCGCCTGACCGTAATCGGTCTGTCCGCCGGTCAGCGGGGCCATCGGATTTTTCTTCAAGACACGGGAGGTGTGGAACTCAGGCGACAAAACCCAGCTTGTTCCCATGTGAGGAACAGCCGGGTTTGACTGAAAATCGCCCAGATCGTTTCGGCGGCTGGAAATAAAAATCTCCGCCGTGGGGTTCTGCGTCGTCGCCCTGTTGCGGATTTTCAACGCATTCAGGTGACGGCGACCGGCGGAATTGACGGCGTACCGAAGCCGTGCCTGCCGAACCATCATGTTCTTGGCTCTCGTGGCGGTCTGGTTGACTGCATTCTTCATGGCTCTGGGAGCCTTGTCATGCAGATCACCGAGCGCACGTTCCACCTCACCGATGTTCGGCACTTGCACATCGTAGATTGCTTTTGCCATTACTGCCGCACCCTCTCCAATGTGACCAGATACAAGCCATGTTCCGTCTGGCAGTTTTTCACCGAGTATGTGATGTTGTCATACTCCATCGGTTTCCCGATTTTCGGAGCTGGACCATAATCTTCCGCCCGGACAAAAAATTGCTTTTGCGAAATGTACAAGCCTTGGTCGAAGTTTTGTTTGGCTCCGGCTTCCCAGTGCGATTTGCGTTCTCTCAGGTCTACCTCATACGGCACAACATCGAACTCTTCTCCGTCGATGGTGTGCTTTTCGACAAACTCTTGAAAGAAAACCTCGTCAATGTCGGCCATTGCCATTTCCAGAAAGTCGGTCATGGTTGCACCCGTTACTCCGCGGAGGTCTTGCGGGCCTTTCTGCGGGTCAGTTTGTCCTCCGCTGCGGGCTGCGGTTCAGGCACATCGCTGTCGGCATCTGCCTGTTCCACGATCTCGCGGGTTTCCTCGTCCGGTTCTCCATAGACTGCCACGCCCTGCTGCACAAGGCGGTCGGCTTCGGCATCATCAAGGCAAACAAATTCCCCCGCCATAATCAGCTTGGCGGGGGCGTGTACCTTGGGGCGGTGGCCGTAACCACCGGCGATGATCTGAACGATCTTCATGTAGCTGCTCCTTTCCGGTTTAGCCCACCACGTTTGCGGCGAAGATGTACGGGTTCCTGTTCTTGGGAGCGGCCAGAGGGCGGCAACCCAGACGGAGCTTGCGGGTGTCCTTGTCCTGATCCACGACGAACTTCGGAACACGCTTTGCGGCGTAGGTCGAGTAGTTCACCTGACCGTAATCCATCTGGGTGATGGAGCCGTACATCATGTGGCCGCAGTTGGGAGCAGTCACCATGGCAGCATCGGCAGGGAAATACTTCTTCGTCACGCCGTTGTCGTCGGAGTAGGTTTCATCAACGCTGAACACGGTGAGCATGAAGCCGCCGAAGTTCAGAGTACCCATGAGCACAACACCGTCGTACTTGGAAAGCTGCTGGCGAATCTCACCGGTGATGATACCGCTGTTCTTGTCCAGAAGCCGCTGGGTTGCTTCATCGGTCAGGATGTAATCAGCAACATCCGTTCCGAGGATCAGATCGGCGGCAGGCAGGCCACGAGCGGACAGCATACGGCACATATTACGCACATCGCTGCGATAATCTCCGCCAGTCTCGTTCCACTTCTTTGCCACGGTATACAGGTGGTCGCTCTTTTCGCCGGTGAAGAAGCGCACCTGCTTGGTGTCGCCCTGCGTCACATCGTCGATGTACTCCACCATATCGCAGCCGTTGTTAATCATGGTCTGCGCAGCCATCCACTCTTCGCGGCGGGTAATGCGGGCATCCATGTCGGCCATATCATCCACCAGCAGGCGGGCGGCTCTCTGCTGCTCGTCCATGCCGGGATAGATTGCTTCGCCAAAGCCGCGCTTAGTCAGCTCGTCCAGCGTCAGCAGACGGGACGGTGCGATGTAGGCGGGCTGGATGCTGGTGATCTCATAGCCGCGGCGGGTCATGGGAATGTCGCCAACACGGGGAGCAACAAACGCGGCCAGTTTGCGGTCGCCGTCGCGGTACTCGGTAATAACCTTGTCAGCCTTGAAAATGTCACCTGCGCCGGTCTGGAAATAGCGATCTTTGAAGAAGCCGACCGCCGGGACGACCTCTTCAACGGCTGCTGCCAGAATGATGTTGTCGAAGAAATTCAGAAGAATCTCAGCCATTGTATGTATCCTCCTTTCACATCTCAGTCACGGGCAGGACTGCAATGCCGTTCATACGCAGTGCGCTCTTGTCCGCTTCGGTCATGGTGTACTCGTCCTTGACCACCAGCTTGTCCGGGTTGAAACAGCCAGCCAGATAAACGGTGGTGGTCGCATCGCCGGTGGCCGGGACGGTCACGTCGTCGGTCAGGATGCAGTCAGCGGTCAGCGTGTCGCCGGAAGCTGCGGTGCTGCCCAGAATGTACAGCTTGCCGTCCTTTGCGCTCTTGGCGAACACAGTACCGCGGGTATAGGTTGCTTCTTTACTGCCGGTGCTTGCGATCTTGCCAGCACCGACGCGCTTGGGCGGGGTCAGACCCACGATCAGGTTGTCGTACTCGACCTCGCCCAGCTTTTCACTCAGCATCTTAGTTGCCATAGGTCAGTCCTCCTTTTTGGGGTGCAGCAGGTTCTTGAAAGCGGCCCGCTTCTCGGCATCGGTCGGCTTGGTGTTGGTCACGCCAGTACCGCCCACACCGCCAGCGGTTGCACCGCCCACGGCATTTGCGCCGCTGGCCTGTGCGTCGTCCTGCACATCGTCCAGCAGCTTATGGCCTTTCTTCTTGGCATCCAGAGCGGCGCGGTAGGTAAGCTCCTGTGCGGTGCAAGCCTTTGCGCCATACTTGGCTTCTGCCACCAGCTCGGACGGGATGGTGTCTGCGATCTCGTCAATGGCGGCAAGACGGTCACGTTCCTGCTTCTGTGCTTCTGCACGGGCATCGTTCACGATCTCATTGACCAGATCAGGACAGCCCGCCCGAAGCTCTTCTTTGTTCTTGAACTCCATTTCGGTTCCTCCGTTGTCGTTGTCCGGCTCTTCCGCCGGGTTGCTGTTGTCGGTGGTATTTACAAAACCGCCCTCTGCGGCAGGGGCCACCACAGCGCGGTTTCGTACAAATTCAGGGGCATCGTCGAAAGCACCCGGCACGGCAACGCTGTTGATGAACAGCGCACCGTTGCGGTTTTCGACCTGTGCCTTGGTTTGGTTGCCGGTCGTGACTTCATCCACAAAGCCGTGCTCTTTGGCTTCGCTTGCAGACCACCACGACGTAGCATCCATCCACGCCGCCACTTCCTCGACGGTGTGGCCGGTCTTTTTGGCGTACTGGTTCAGCACGTTGGTACGCATCACGGTCAGCGCATCCATAAGCTGCTGCAAGCCCGCCATGTCCACAAACCCGTTCGGATTCACCCGGATGGGATGGATCATGTAGGTTGCGTCTTCCGCCGCCTTGACCACCTTGCAATGGCTTGCCACGATGGTTGCGGCACTGGCGCAAATGCCCTCGATCTGCGCCGTGACTGTTCCGATCCGGTTTTCCAGCAGCGCACCGATTGCCTGTGCAGCCCAAACGTCGCCGCCGCCGCTGCAAATGCGCACCGTCAAATCCTCCGTTGCCGGGATCGTCGCAAGATCAGCGGCGAACTCTTTCGGGGTCACTTCATCGCCCATCCAGCTCGTTTCGCTGATGTAGCCATAAAGCAGAAGTTCCGCCGTGCCGCCGGTGTCGGCTGCATTGCGGAACTCCCAAAATTTCTTATTATTCGTCTTTGCCGGGGTCGCCGCCGTCCCGTTCAGGAACAGCGGTTTGCTGTTGTGCTTGCGCTCCTGCAATTTCGTCCACCTCCCGTTTCAGTGCGGCTTCGGATTTCCGTTGCCGCATATTTGCTTCGTAACTTCCGCCGGTCATTTGGGCGGTTTCCTGTGCTGCCGTAGAGAAGCCGCTGTTCACCCGCATCTGGGCGGCTGCGGCTTCGTCCTTGGGGTTGAGGTTTGTCCGTGCTGGGCCGTTCCATGTGCAGTTCATGTAGGCCGCGGCCACAGCCGGGTCAACCAGAAAACCGGGGGCTTTGATCCTGCCCTTGCACACAGCTTCCCGGAACCATGCTTCGTAGACCGGCTGGCAGAAATAATCTGCAAACCAGTCACGGTGCATCCCGGTTGTTCGCCAGAACTCGTTCAGTGCGCCCCGCGCCGCCGAGTAGCTTGTGCTGAACTGCTTGTAGAGCACCTCGGACGGGATTTCCAACGCTGCCGCCATCTGCTTTACGATAGCGTTCATGAACGCTTCAAAGCCCGTGGTCGGATGTTTTGGGTCTGCAAACTGTACATCTTCGCCGGGATTCAGGTCGATAAACGCGCCGGGAGCCAGCTCTACACTGGTTTTGTCTGGGGCATCCACTTGCACCTCCGGCGGAAGCATCTCGCCAAACGGTATCTCGTCAGACTGATCCGTTTTCTTGATGAAAACCGTGAACATGGCTGACACCACAGCGGCGGTCAGCTCTGCGTCCGTGAAGCGACCCAACTGCTTCAAACTTTCCAGCACCGGAGCCAGCAGCGGCACTCCCCGCACCTGACCGGCGCGGTCACGCTGCATCAGGCACAGGATGTTTTGCCGCCCTGTCTTTGCTCCGTAGGCTTCCACCCTCGTCCAATGCGATGTAGACAGAGACAGGCCAGCCGCCGCCGTGCTTGCCAGCGGGTGACGGTCACAGATCCAGTACGCAACGACCATGCCTGCGGCATCGGTTTCAACACCTTGCACGATCTTTTCAACATGGCGACCGTTGATCTCGCAGGGCGAAAGCACGTCCATGAAGCTGGGCGAACACAGCCGGTCGGCTTCGATGATCCGCAGCCGCAGATCATACGGCACACCGGGCGACTTCTTGTTTTGCAGCACCGCCACAGCGTCACCGTTCAGCAGGAAACCCGTGAACACGAGCTGTTGGAGCATATAGAAGTTATCGAGCCGGTCTGCATCGCAGGTCGGTTTGTTCGCCCACAGGCCAAACTCCCGTGCGATCTGGGCGTTGATCTTTTGGGCTTCTTCATCGGAGATGCCCAGAAAGGCGTTGTCGATCTGGGGTGTCGGGGTCAATCCGCCGCACACCACGTTGGTGCGCATCGTCTTGATTGCACCGGTCGCCAGCGGAACGCCCATAAAGGCATCGCGGCTTCTTTCCCGCAGGACTCGAAGATTATCCTCGATGTCCTCTTTCGGGCTTCCGCCGTGCCATGTCCAGCCCCGCATTGATTTCTTGTGCAGGCTGGCTCCATAGTTGGAGTAGCCCGAATTGATTGCCCGTATTGCCGACTGTGCGGCAGCACGTTTCACCGCCCGCTCCGGGGCAATCGCCGTGAGCAGGCTATCAAACATTCCCATGTCAGCCCTCCCTTACAGGTCGCGGGGTACAAAATGCCCCATCCGGTTCCTGCCGTTCCGCTGACGGGAAAGTTCCGTCACCTTGTTCGACCAGTATTCGATTCGTTTACCGATCTGCGTCAGGTCGGCTTTGGTCAGCGACCGGTTGCCGATCTGGTAGCTCTGGCCGTGCGATACGCTCTCTTCGGCGGCTACCCAAACGTCCAGCATCCGTTGTGCTGTTTCCAGCGTAATTCCTGCCATTTAGATACCTCCCGAAAGTTGACGACGGCCCCGCGCTTTCTTGACCGGCTGGACGGTGGTTCCGTCTGCGTCCGTCTTTTTCAGCACAGGGCGAGAAATGGCAAGAGCCGCGGTTGCGTAATTGCGCAAGTCCAACGGCTCGTTTCGTTTATGCTCTTTGTCTTTGATTTCCCAGTATTCTTTCAAGCGGCCTTTCACAAACCGCACCACTTTCTTCTCAGCCGTTAAGCCCTTGAAGTATTCCTCCGTGTAACCCGCTTCCGGGTTGGACGGGAAATGGCAGTAGTTCGGTCCGGGGGTCTTGACCTCCAACCGCTGGTAGATGGTCGTCTTGCCAGCGTCAACGCCCAGAATGAACAGCTCCGCCTTGACGCGGTTGTTCTTGGACGGGTTGCGGATGAACGGAACGCCGCTGCCGCCCATTCCCTTGATCGCAAAGATACGGCGGTTGAGCCGTTCCTTGGCGAACCGGTACACCGCGTCGGTGTGGTGTCCGCCGGAGTCGATGCAGGTAGCCAACAGTGGGTAGGCCGTGCCATCCGCCTTGCGCCACGTTTGGAGCAGGAAGTTGTCAAGGTCGTCCCACACCTGATCCGACAGCATATCGCCGTAGATTTTCTGGTAGCGGATGCCCCAGCTCTCCACGCCCTCGCCCCAGCCGACCACCTCAACTTCAAAGCGGTCGTCCTGCACGTCAACACCGGCAGTAAGATACAGAACATCGTCCGGCACTTCTGCGGCGTAGATTTCGCGGCGGTTGAACAGCTCGGTGTCCTCCAACTGGATTCCACGCTCTTCCCACGTTTCGCCCAGCTCGGTGTTCACCCAAACTTTCATCTGTTCGGGGTTGCCGTGGTCAAGGGCAATCTTGGCTTCTATGAACTTCTGCACGACCTCTTTCCAGCCCACAAAGGTTGAAGCCAGCGTGTTCAGGTGAAATCCTCTGGCTTCTGCGCCGGGGTTGGCTGCAACGTACTTGCCATGAATGCCCTGCTCTTTCCACCGGTATTCGTTGGCGATGCAGCCGCACTCCCGGCAGACGTAGTTCACGCCCTTGTCAAGATTGTCCGGGTCGAACTTGACGTTCTCCCAGAGGAACGGCTGGTATGCCCCGCACTCCGGGCAGGGTACGTTCCATTCCTCTTGCGTAGAAAGCAAGTAGGCATCCTCAATACGACTGTCTCCCTTGATGGTTGGAGTGCTGACCATGACCGTCTTGTAATCCCAAAAGGTCGTCTGACGTTTCTTTGCCAAATCAAGGGGATCGCCCTCAGTTCCCGCGCTCTTGGGGTAACGGTCGATCTCGTCTGCCAGCAGCACCTTGATGGGGCGGCTGGCAAGGCTGGACGGGCTGTTTGCTCCCACGATGGTGATATGTCCGCCGGGAAAATTCTTCTTCATGACGGTGTTGCCAGCGTACCGGCTCTTCGTATCTACAAGGCCGGTAAGCCGGGGCGTGTCCCGGATCATGGGAGCAATGCGGTCTTTTGAGAGCGTTTGCCCCATGTCAAGGGTTGGCTGCATACACATCACCGGGCAGGGTGCATAGTCCATGTAGTAGCCCAATGGGTTGAGGATAAAAGCGTCCGTCTTGCCGATCTGTGCCGCCGACATGACGACCACTGACCGGACATGAGGATCACCAATGGCATCCATGATAGCCCGCTGGTATGGAGCTTTCTCTGTGTGCCACCGTCCCGGCTCTGCGCTGGATTCGGCGGACAACACCCTATACTTGTCCGCCCACTGGCTGACGGTCAGCGGCGGGGGCGGGCGGAGCTTGCTCAAAACCTCCGCGAACAGCTCCACGGTCTGCGGTTCAAGTTTTACGATCCGCTTCTTTTTCATGTTTCGGCTCACCCCTGACACATTCCGGGAACATACACAGAGTAAGCCGCTGATGAATGCGCTTGCCCCACGGACAGCTCTTGCATTTGTTTTTCGGCTTATCCTTTTTCTTTGCCGTCTTGCCCATCTTCATCATCCTTTGGCCGCTCCAATGCGACCTGATAATTTGAAAACTCTTCCATGATCTCGTGGAGGGAGCTTTGCAGCAAGTCCATGATCTTGTCCTCGTCGCCGTCCAGCTTGGCGATGTTCGCCGCCAGCTTGTTCGGCAGGGCAAGCAATCTCGAACGCAGGTTCATGACGATGGTGGTCATGCCGGTCATAATATCCGACTTGCGGTAAAGCTCACCGTTCCGCACCTTGTTCTCGGTTTCAGCAGCGATCCGCTTTTCCTTGGTCAGCTTCGCCCGCTCTTCGTTGAGATCAGCCTTGCCGCCCTCGTCGCCCCGCAGGTAGTTGATGTACCGCCGGACGCTGGAACGCAGATCGTATAGGCCGGGGGCTTTCTCTTCCAGCACCCCCTCGTCCCGGAGCTGGCGCACCCGGCGTTCGGACAGGTCAAGATACTGCGCCACTATCTTTGTCGTGTGGAGCTTCTTCTTCATCCTCTTCGTCCCCCTCCGGGTCTACGTCTACCTCACCGGTCGCCCGCATCTTTGCAATGTCAAGGCGGGCCAGTTCCAGAGCGTACCGCTTTTCAAATTCTTCTTGCTGGCGAATCTGGGTCGTAAGGGAAATAATTCTGCCGGAAACCTTGTTCAGAGCTTCCCGCAACTGCGTCACCCGGACAAAGGCGCTGTCTTTGTTGACCATCGCCATCTTCTGCACGGCACTGTCCGCCGTCTTGCCCTCGGCATCCGGGCCGGGTTTGCGCATATCGGTGATGGTGGCTGTGAACAGTTCTTCCGGGTTGCACTTTTCGTACTCCGCGATCTTCTCCATGATGTGCCGTTGCTGAATCCGCAGCAGCTTCAACTCATAGGCGTTGTTCGCGCTGGCCCCGGTGGGTATCGCATCCAGCCACGCCCGTTCCTCTTCGGTCAGCCGGTCAATGTGGATGGTGCTATATGCGCCGTCTTTCTCGGCGTTGGTGTTGCCGTCCGGCGCACCGCCGCCGGGGTTGCCCTTGGCGTTCTTCTTGCCCCGGCTGTTCTTGTTGCCGGGTTGCCCGCCGCGCTTGCGCTCTATGGCATCTTCCCACTGGTCAATTCTCTTCCAGTTGCGGACTGTGCCATAGGTCACGCCCTGTTCGTTGGCAAAGTCTTTGAGATTGATCTTCTCGCCGGACCGCCGCCGCTTGACATACTCAGCCTTGGCGGTGTCGCGCTTGTCGTTCCGCTTCGGCATCCCGCATCACTCCTGCACCTCGTTTCCAGAATCCGCGTAAAAGAAAAAGCCCCACGACATATCGCCGTGGAGCTTCGCTTACTTTTCACTGTACCTATTATACCCGGAAAAGTGTATCATGGTGTATCATTTTGAAAATTTTCCCGAAAAAATCCCCCCTAACTTTTTCAGACCCCCCTCCGGGGAAGTGCAAAAAAGCCCCTATACCTAGAAAATTTTCGGGCTTTCGGACCCGTGAGCGGAAGAATCTTCCTCCCCAGTACCTTGCCGGTGGCCCGGAAAATGGTAGAAAAAGGAAGAAAAGACCGAAAAATCGGACTTTTTCAGCCGTCAAAATCGCCAAAAATCCGGGAAAAATCCCGCCAAAACAGCCCAAAACCCCGGCAAAATGACAGAAAAAGGGCGGCAAAACACCGGCGGCGGGCATCCTTTAAGGTATCGCGGGCGGGCTGAACTGGTGACAGCCTGTCACCGATTCGATCCGGCGCGGCGCGGTGGCGGGGCATCATCTGCCCGGCGCGGCGCGGTGGCGGGGCATCATCTGCCCGGCGCGGCCTGTCCGGGGTGATCTGTCCAGCGTGGCGGGGTGCTGCTGCCCTCTCCTATATAGCTATGTAGGGCGGCGGCGGGCGATCTCCTACCGGCGCGGGCATCATCGGCCCGGCGCGGGGTGCAGATCGGCGGCATCATCTGCCCGGCGCGGGGCGGTCCTGTCCTATATAGCTATGTAGGGCGGCGGGCGTATGGCGGGCGGTGCTGCTGTCTGGTGCTGGTGTGAGGTGCTGCCGGTGTGCTGCCGCCCCGTCCTATATAGCTATGTAGGGCGCGGGCGGGGTGCTGCTGTCGTGTTCATCGGGCGGGCGCGTCCCCATCGGGGCGGCGCGTCCTGTCCAGTGTCCAGCGCGGCGGGGTGCAGCATCGCGGGCGGCGGCGCAAGGTGCGGGCCGGGGCGGGTGTGAGCTGTCCAGCGCGAGCCGGTGTTGCTGTCCCCTCTCCTATATAGCTATGTAGGGCGGGGCCGTGCGCTGCCTGTCGCCCTCATCGGGGCGGCGCGGGGTGAAGATCGGCGGCGTGGATCATCGGCGCGGCGGCGTGGCGTGGCCTGTCCAGCGTCCAGCGGCGGCGGGGTGCGATCTCCTACCGGCGCGGCATCATCGAGCCGCCACGGAAAAGCCGCCCACGGAAAACGCCCCACGGAAAAAGGGCAACAAAAAAAGAGGTAGGCGCGGCGGCGGGCCGTGTCTACCTCTTTTTTCGCGTCATTCTTTCGGGGCGGTCATTCTTCCGGGGTATCGTCCGGGGCGGGCGGTGGCTGGAATCCATCGCGGGCCATTCTTTCCCGCGTGGCGTTTACGATATACCCCGCCACGCTTTCCCCGGCGTGGGCGGCGGCGGCGTTCAAATCCTCTTCAATTTCTTTCGGGATTCTGATTGATTTTGTCGCAAACTTCGATAAATAGCGGTCGTTCGTTATTCTTTTCTTGTCTGTGAGCGGCATTTTTGTCACCTCTCTTTCTGCCTGTCCTCATTATATCAAATTTTCCCGGAATGCACCATGCAAAAATTGACGGAATGAATCATGCTTTTTTGTGCATTTCGTAAAATCGCATGATTCATGCTTGACACATTGCATGATTCATGCTATGATATAGCCACAGCAAGCGAAACACCGCAAAACAGAAAAGAGGTCAAACCGCATGAAACTTTCTGAAAAGATCGCCGCGATTGAATCCGGCGAATACGCCGTAACATGGACGACCCCCGACGGGTCGATCATGAAAGCCGCCGATTATGGCCCGTATTACGTCGTTTATCGCAACGGCGAACCGATGGGCGCGATTGACAGCCCCGATGATCTGGACATTTTCGCCGCCGCGAACCACTACACCGCATGAACCGCCGGACACCTTGACGGGCCGCACCGCTGAAAGCGACCCGATCCCAACGCCCCGCCGGGGTGAATCAAACCAGAAAAGAGGTGAAAAGCATGAATAAAGAGTTTTTCAAGCTGCCGAAAGCCGTCAAGCGGGCAGTTTGGGCCGCTCTTCTTGCCGAATGGCAAAAGAAAAAGCCCGCCACCCGGTAAAGGGTGACAGGCTTGCAAGATAGGTTTTCGAGTTCCGATCTTGCAATGATTTTACCAGCTTTCGCCGGTAAAGTCAAGCGGACACTTTCAAGGGCTGCACCGCTGCCGCAAAAGCAACCCTATGCCACCGCCCCGCCGGGGTGAATTTTGAAAACTGAATAGGAGAATGTAACATGAAAGCATTTGAAAAGAAAGTAACCCAGCTTGCAAGCCGCCACGGTTGGCAGATCAGAAAGTTGGAACGCGCTTCCATCCCGTGCTACATCGTCACCGCTGAAAGCTATGAGGATTTTTGCAAGATCACCGTCGCGCTGAACCGCTGCAAAACCTTGCACTATCAGATCATCTATTCTTCCAGCGGATTCCGGCACATCGTTGAAGTTTTCGACGCGGTACAGTGGAACGCATGGCAGACTTTTGAACGGCAGAAACGTGATCTTGTCGATGTGTTCTATACCGTCTTGAAAGCCAACGGCGGCGACCAGAACGCCGCGAAAGCTGCCCAGCATGAAAAGGCGGTGCAATGGAACGCCGTCGAAGCGTTCAACGCAATTTACGCATAACCCCCGGATACCTTGACGGGCCGCACCACGAAAAGCGACCCGATCCCACGCCCCGACAATAGCCGGGGAAAAGCACGAAAAGCCACACCACGAAACGAAAAGGAGAAACAACCATGAAACGAATTTTGACCGCCGCCGCACTTGCCGCCGCGCTGCTGTCCAGCGCACCCCACGCCGCTGCCGCCTGTCCCTACAAAGTCGGTCCTTTTGGGCGGTATATCGCCCCGGCCATTGTGAAAGGCATGACCGCCACCAACGAAAACCAGATTGAAGTCTGGTGCAGTGACGCGCTGGACGGCGACGACTGGTATTTTCTGGTGGACGGTGAAACCGATTTGCGGATTTTTGACCGGATCGATCTTGTGGTCGATGCCAACGGAACCCCGGACGATTTCAGCGACGACAAGGTTATTGACGCGCTGTATTGCCACGATTGCGACGAAACCGAAGATTGAACCCCGCCGGATACCTTGACGGGCCGCACCGAACGAAAGCGACCCGATCCCATTCCCCCGGCACACCGCCGGGACGATCCACAACGAAAACAGAAAAGGAGATACCACCATGACGAATAAACAGATCATCCGCGCCGCCGCCGAACGTCTTGACCCGGCCACGCTGCACCAGATCGCCACCGCGCACCACACCCCGGAAGAGATCGCCGCCGTTGCTGCATCTTGCAAGATCGTTGACAAGGACGGCAACGAAAAGCCCGCCACCGCCGCGGACATTGAGATCATGTTTGCAGCGGACGAGTTGCACACGTTCGACTATTGGAAGAAAGAGGGCAAGAACGTCAAGAAAGGCGAAAAAGCGTTGCTTGAATGCTACTTGTGGAAGTACACCACGAAGCCCAGCAAAGAGCAGCGCGAAAAGGCCGCGGCAGAGGGCAAGGAAGCCGCACCCGATCCGCATTACTACCCTACGAAGTCCCATCTTTTTAGTTGCTTACAGGTTGAAAGCAGCAAGCCCGCCCCGCAAGCCCGGTTCAAGTCCACGGCGGAGATCATCGCTTACAACAAGCAGCTTGCCGCCGAACGCAAGGCCGCAAAGGAAGCCGCCGCAAAAGCTGCCGCCGAAGTTGCCCGCCCCGCGCCGGTCGTCGTTGAAGAGCACCACGAACTTCCCGAACTGGTTCACGTTGAACCGCTTCCCACGAAACCGGCCCCGAAGAAGCCCCGCACCACGAAGAAGCCCGCCGCCGACGTTGCCGAACTCAAAAAGGCAGAACGCAAGGCAATGCACGAATTTATGGCCGTTCCCGAAACCGACCGCGCCGGACAAGCTGCCACGCTGGAAGCATGGCGCAAGGCGACCGCCACCCGGAAAGCTGCCGAAAAAGCAGCAGACGAAGCCCCCGCCGTCACCGTGAGCATGGAAGAATTAGAGCCGGTTTTTGAAAAGTGGTATTCCAACTTTTACCGCACCCACGACGACAACGACAGCAAGGAATACCGGGAAGCCGTCAAGACGTTTGACCAGAAGAGCAAGAACGACCCCGAATTTTCGGCCATTGTCCAGCAATTCACGAATTGCCGTTGCGACTTTATCAGCAGCGACCGCGAAGCCGCCGCGTTTGTGATGGCTCTCGACGAACTCAACCACAAGCACAACGCCCCCGAAATGGTTCCCAGCGTCCAACAGCTCGACTTTGCAAGCATCGCCGCCGGTGTGCTGGCATGATTCCAGCGCGGACACTCTAGCCGGGTTGCACCGCACAAAGCAGCCCAGCCCCACACCCCGCCGGGGTGAATCACGAAAACGAAAAGGAGATTATACCATGACCGACAACGAAGAGAAGAACGAACTTGTTGTTGTGGATGTTCCCAACGTCCAGATCTACGCTTTCACCGTGTCCGGCTGGCCCACGCCCCGCACCGCCGAAGAGGTGTTGAACGCCGCCCGGAAGAGCACCGCCGAAAGCATCCAGCGGATCACCCAGATCATCGAGTCCGGCGACTACGAAAGCGACCGGGGATATTGGGAAAGCCGCCTTGCGCAAGAAAAGGCCCGCTCTTATGCCGTCATGACCTACGGCGAATGGCTGGACTTTGAGCGGGAAAAGCTGCTCACCCCGGAAATGGTCGAGATCACGAAACAGGACTATGAGAACGCGCTGAACGTGTTGCCGCCGCGCAACTGGCACACCCGGAACAACATAGAAGAGTTTTGCAGCCGGGAAATGTACAGCGGCACTTACACCACGCAATATGCGTTCCAGCTTGTAACGGGCCGCTACTTTGCGAAAATGGTTGATTGCGCCGACTCTTCCACATGGTTGAGCACGATTTTAGCCCAGCAGTGAAACGGATACCTTGACGGGCCGCACCGAACGAAAAGCGACCCGATCCCACACCCCGCCGGGGTGAATCCAACACGAAAAGGAGAACGAACCATGACGACCCCGAACGATAGCCGGGACTTTTACCCCACCCCGGACAATCTCGCGTGGGAAATGGCTTACAGTCTGCAAAGCACAAAATACGGCTGGAAGCACCTACCGCAGCCCATCCTTGAACCCTCTGCCGGTGACGGCGCACTGGCCCGCCAGATTCACGCCATTGCAGATATTCGGCACGATCCCAAAACGGGAGAGCTTGACCGTTACAGCACGAGCAAGGCGAAAGAGTTTGATCTTGACTGTGTGGAACTGTCCAGCGACTTCCGCGCCAAACTGAAGAAAGACGGTTTCCGCGTGGTGCATGACGATTTTCTCACGTTCCGCGCCGCGAAGAAATACGCGGCGATCATCATGAACCCGCCTTTTTCCGCCGGTGCTGCTCACTTGCTCAAGGCTTTAGAGATCATGAAAGACGGCGGCAAAATCCGCTGTCTGCTCAACGCCGAAACGATCCGCAATCCCTACACGAACGAGCGGAAAGAGCTGGCGCAGAAGCTAAACGAACTCAACGCCCAGATCAAATACATCCCGGACGCTTTCAAGAACGCCCGCCGCGCCGCCCGCGTTGAAGTGGCGTTGATCTCCGTTGACATTCCCGACAAGGAGCCAGTAAGCAAAATCCGGTTGGAACTCAACAACGAAATGACCGACCACATGAAAGCCGATCCGCAGCTTGCCGCGCTGGTGTCTGCTGATCCCATCGCCGCCGCGGTGGAACGGTACAACGCAGCCGCCGAGGGCATCCGCCGTATCTACGAAGAGTACAACGGAATCAAGAGCCTGTTTTCTGCTGCTACCGCAGACGACAAGGAAACCGAAGTGCTGAACTTCAACAAGAGCTATAACGAAGCGATCCGCAGCTTGCGCGGCTTGTACTGGCAAAAGCTCTTTGACCTGCCCCAAATCCGGGACAACTTAACCAGAGCGATGCAGGACGAATATCACAACCGCGTTTCCGAACTGGTTGACTACGATTTCAGCCCTTACAACATCCTCACGATCCGGGAAGAAATGTCCGCCAACATCGTGCAGGGCATCGAAAGCGAGATCGTGGAACTGTTCGACGACTGGACGAATCTGCACTACAATTCCGAATACTCGAAGAACGTCCACTACTACAACGGCTGGTGTACGAACGAAGCGTACAAAGTCGGCAAGAAAGTGATTTTCCGGTGTCAAGCGTTCAGCGATTGGTCTGGGCGGTTTGAACCCAGTTGGAACGCGGAAAGCTGCCTGTCACGAATTGAACGCACCTTGCACTATCTGGACACGAACGGCAAGAAGTACAACGGTGATGATCTCCGGGCCACGCTGAAAGCTGCCGGGGAAGCCGGACAGAGCCAGAAAGTGCAATTCCACTACTTCACCGCCACGTTTTACAAAAAAGGCACTTGCCACATTGAGTTTTCAAATGACGACATTTTGAAGTCATTTAACCTGTTCGCCAGCCAGAAGAAAGGATGGTTGCCGCCGTCCTACGGCAAGAAAGCCTATCACGACATGAGCAAGGCAGAGCAGAAGATCGTGGACAGCTACGAGGGCGAAGCGAGTTACACAGACACCCTTGCACGGCATCTGATCCCCACGAAAGCCACGCTTTTACAGCTCAACGCATAAAACGGATACTCTAGCCGGGTTGCACCGTAAAGCAGCCCAGCCCCAGCCGCAAGGCTACCACGAAACGAAAAGGAGATACAAACCATGCGTGAATACGATCCGAACCACCGGTATCAGGTTATCACCTGTGCTTCCGCCGATTTCACCGATGAAGATATGAGTTTCCGCACCGTCGCCGAAGCCCGTACACGAATTGCCTATCTTGTCAAGGAGTATGCGGCAGACGGGCGCGATCTGGACGGAGCCGCGATTTTCGACCGCAAAACGAACTGCTGCACCCATCTTTTCGGGTGCGCGATGCTGTCCGCGTTCTCTGTCGATGTCGCCGCACGTTCCACGCCCCGCAGATACCCCGATATGCCCGCGGCCAGCACGATTTACTACTTCATCTACTGCAAAGGCCCCGGAGATCAGCATTTCACCCTCTGCGACCCGTGGGGCGGTAGGCGCGGCATGAACAAGGTTTTTGCGCCCCGGTTCACGAAAGATCAGGCGGACAAGGTTGTTGCACGAATGACCGAACGTAACCCCGGCTTTACTTTTCAGCGGCGACCGGCCCGCTGAATCTCCGCTCCCGGTTCCCCGCCGGGGCTTTTTGTGTTATACTTTCATCAACGAATTTTCTATTTTTCGTGCCAGAGATTGAACTATGCTTTACAAAATGCGTAAAAAGGAGGTCTTTTTTGTGAACGAAGCCCAGTTTTTCGCGCCTTGGCGTGTTGTCGCCGAATTTGCCGACGATTCCCGCCTGACCTTTGACGGATTCACCGAAGAGCAAGCCCGCGCAGCTATGGAAGCCGCCCAGAACGAACATGGCGACATTGCGTGGTGGGATCATGTAACCGATGTAAATTACAGCGACGGCCAGTATTACAAGACGCTCCGCCAGCCGCCCACGGTTCATGTGGTAGATTTTTCCGGCTATGACGGCCCGCTGGATGAAAACGGTTTTCCGGTCGGTCTGCCGAACGAGATCAGCGAATACATGAAACAGCATGGTGAGCCGCCCACCGTTCCGAAAATCATCTTCAAGAAGAACGAACCGAAAGGGGACAACGAAACATGACCAGCGAAACCAACGAATTTGTCCGCCAGCTCTTGAACCAGATGCAGGAAGAAATGACTAAAGAATACTTCAAGCAGGAAAGCACGACTTCCACCGAACGGTTAAAGGTGCTGGAAGCGGATGCAAAAATGCGGCTCTGCACCGTTCATCACCTTGCGCCGGAGAACGTCGATGTTTCCGGCCACGAAACCAGCCCCGGCACTTACACTTTCACCGTCACCGAACGAATCCCGGTCAGTACGTTCACGATTCCCACGAATTGAACGCGAATTTCTTCCATCCCCTGCGGGCATCCCGCCGGGGATTTTCTTTTCTCGTTTTGTTGCTTTTATTCGCATTTTGCGCTATCATTGAAGTGGAGATTTTGCGCCAGCCGGGAACGCCCCGGCCACACGCAAAAAAGAACATAACGAGGTGAAAATATGTGTCGTAATGTTACCCCCCCCCGACGAAAATAGGGTTCCAGAATGGGTGAACCACATTCCCACCGTTTCGGACGGTCCGCTGCTCAAAAGCTACCTTGCCGCCCTCAAAGCCGACATGACACCGACCTGCATTGACGGTCAGACCGGTTATTTCAGCAGCAGACACGGCAACTACGTTGTCACGCTGGACGTGCCGAACGGCTGTGTTTGCGGTAGCCACACCCGGCCTTGCAAGCACCAGTACCGCCTTGCAATGGAGCTTAATCTTATGCCCGGTGATTTCATCCACGATCCCAGCAAAATCAAGTACAAGCTGGACGGCGTAGATTTTGAAACTGCTGTTGACCGCATCGAGCAGCTTCCCGCCACGGCACAAAAAGAGCTGTTCGGCATCCTGTCCAGCCTGTTCAATGGCAAGGTGTACAGCGGCACTCTTTCAGAGGATTCCGCCCGCGCTCTTGTTGGCGGCAACGTGCTTTTGTGGATTGACGATCCCGCCGGGTATCGGCTCTGCACCGATCTGGACAAAAGCTCTTTCATGCTAGACAAGTACCTGCGTCGGAAATTCGACTTTGACATTTACTTTGACCCCTATAACCGTGGCACATTCTCTGTTCCGCACGGCTGCACCGCCGTCTATGACGAGGACGATCCCGGCCACCCCTACACCGTGACCGCGCCGGATCGCACCGAACAGGACAAGAAGATCAACGCTATGCTTCAAAAGCATCACTGTGACCCTCTGGACGGCTTCACAGTGCGTTTTGGTGAGTGATAATATAAACTAACGCCCTCGACGGAGTTACCCGCCGAGGGCGTTCTATTTTGGCATATTCGCAAGTTTGTTTTTCTGAGCAGTTCGGAGGATTTGCGGAAGCGGTTCATCGCACACGCGCATAGAACTTTACCAACTTGCCTTTATAGACAGCTTTCCGGGTTGTTCCCTTGCCCGCTGTCCGGGCGACTGTTTCTGCCGGTTCGATAGATTTTCTATCACTTTCCCGGCATACCCAGCATACCGGCCCTTTTAATCGCGCGCGTCATACGCGCGGGAGAGGATTTCTTCGATCATGGGAATTTCATCGAACATCCCGCCCAGAACGACCAGAGCCGCGTCTTTCCACCTCTGCGCGGTGATCTTCTTTTTGCCGATGGAAATAGCAATGCTTTCCCACGTTTTTTGTAACGACCGGTCGGCGTAGACATACCGCCCTTTCAGGATCGTTTTGTAATCATCGTTCAGCCGGTCTAATTTCTGCCGGATTTCCTGTAAATCCGACTTCAACACGACCCGCCGGACAATCAGCTCATTTTCTCGGTTCTGGTACTCTTCGTTGTCGGCCAGCTTGACGGCAAGGGACGCGGTGCTGTCGCCGGGTGTGCTGCCATGTGGCATACCGTCCATCGCAAGGCCCTTGATCGGGCTGTATCGGTCTTGCAGCTCGGCCAGCTCCATGTTGACACTATCAAGCTGCTTCTCGATCTTTCCATAGTAGAGCAAAATCTGTTCAGTGTCCTTTTTCTGCATCCGCGTTTATCCTCCTGCCTGTCAGCTCTCAGATTTCTTTCCAGAATATCGGCTTCGCGCCGGGTTCTTCGTCTATCGCCGCTTCAATGCCCGTTGCCTGTTCATAGCACTGGGCCATTTTGTAGTAGGCCACATATTCGCCGTCTTTCGACCATTCAAGGAACTGCCGGAAGTTGCCCTGTATCTCTTTCAGGGCGGCGGCGATTTCTTCTGTGGTGTAGCCCAGACCGTCCATGACCTCGACAAAGAACCGGGCCACAAGATCACCCGCGCCGCGGCGTTCATAGAGCTGCACCCTCTCCCACTCTTTGCGCGGCCACTTCTCGACCGGCAGGGTGAAGTCCTCTTTCATCTTGGGGGCCGTGCGCTTGCGCAGATTTTCCCGTGCTTTCAGTGTGCCGTACACGTTGGTTTCCAGCGTGTACACCTCGCTCCGCCGGATAAGCTCTGCCTGCCAGCGTTCCACCCCGTCCCGATCAAGGTCGAAAAGATTCTGCGCGGCAATGATGGCGCAGTACGTCACCACCTGCCCCACAGCGGCCCGGTTGAGCTTCATATTCTTCATGGTGTCGCCCTTTGCGACCACGCAGCGGTTGACAGCCTTTTCGTACATCATCTTCCGCACTTCAACAGGCGGCATAGATTTTCCCATGTTCTTCATCCTTTCTGTTTTGCAAGACTCTTCCACGCTTTGACCTCTGCCGCCGTGTCTGCGGTGATATGCTCGATGAAATGCCAGCCCCGCGGCTCGGCCACAAGGTCAATGAACATCCGGCGACGGTGTATGTAATCGCGCTGCTGCCGCCGGACAAACTTCGATTTCACTTCGACGGCTTCAACCGTGCCGTCTGCATAGGTCAGCACAAAATCCGGGGTATAATGCACCGCCGGGAGTTTCACCGCGTCATACTCTTTTTCTGGCAGGAGCAGGAACGTGCGGTGCAGCTCCACTTTCACGATCTTCCCGGTCTGCACTTTGGGCAGAATCGTCCCCATGTAATATTCGTACTCGCCCCGGCTGTCAAAGTCCATGCCGATTTTTTCAGCGGTGGCAACTGCGGCGGGGACAGACTGCGGCAAGGCGCACTTTCCCCGGCTTCTGGCCGCGATCTGTGCTTCTGCCTGCGCCCGGTATCTAGGCGGCAGGTCGTCCAGCGTCAAACGGTTCAAGGCTGATTCCTCCTATTCCTCCGCTGTTCCGGCTTGCGGTACAGGCGCACGATCAGGTGGCGGGTGGCGTTGCCGGTTATGATGCACTCGCACCGGTGCAGGGTATAGCCGGGGTACATCTTCTCCCAGTAGTCTCGATCTTCCAGCCGGTTCTCGCAAACGTCTTTCAGCCGGGTGCGGCTCATTTTCCCGTCATTTGGGCGCGGCATCTTCGGCGGTTTCAGCCCGCGGCTCTGCCGCCAGTGACGTTTGCAGCGCACGTTCTTGGTGATGTACTTTGCGAGGGATTCAATGCTGTTGTGGTCAAACTCCAATGGCTCGCACCGCGATCTGCCGCGCTTACCCCATGCCTTTTCAACCATTTCACGGGTCAGCCCCGCCGGGTGGGACATGATAACATGATGATGGTGACGGCCCAGCGGCTTGTCCCCGTCCATCGTGCAGTATTCCGAAACCACGATCCATTTCGGGTGTTCGATTCCGTTTTTGTCGCAGATACGGTACAATGCTTTGATGGCATTGGAAAAATCCCGGTCGGCACGTTGCAGATCACCGGGCGCAGGGTGGTGTTCTTCGTTGTAGGTGTATGTAACGGAATAGTCACCGGGTCGGAAGTTCCGATTTGCCAGCAGTTCCAAATACCGACCGCTCTTGCGCAGATTATACGATTCCTTGGCAATGCTGGTGGCAAGCTCTTTCTTTTTCCGGGTGCTGGCCTTGTGCTGCTGCTCTGTCACCTCGAAGAAGTCCACCTGCATAGAGGGGGCCGTGGCATAATTCATACCGCAGATAAATTTCTGTTCCCGAACTCTAAAGCCGCCGGTCATATTCTCCACGTCCTCCTTTCCGCAAACGTCATGGAATTTTCTTAATCATGGGCCACAAACACGAGAGGGGGAACGATGCAGAGGGGAAACACCGGGCCGCGTTCCCTTTGCTCTCTATCCCGGTAGGCTGCTGTAACGCCGCCCTCGTTTTCCCTCTGCACTCCCTTTCCCCGCCGGAGGTAAGCGCATCTCTCCGCGCTCTTCTCCCTGTGTGTCCCTTAGTTTATCTACGGTATACAAGCCCCTTGCCGCCTCGTCAGGGCGGCAATTTAACGACGGGTTTCCTATATAATATAGATAGGGGCTTTGGCGGGCCGCTCAGACAAGCGACATGATCCACTCTGTCAGGTTTTGCAGCAGCACCGACAGCAGGTTTGACAGCACAATGCCAACACACAGCCACCAGAGGGCGATTGCGGCCAGTCTGCGGATTTCCGCCGGTTCAAGTTTTTTCATTTTGCTCTTTCCTTTCTTCCCATGCAGGGCAGGTATTTTCCGGGTCAGTGAAGTCCGCCCGGTACTCAGAATTTCCGTTGAAGCACACCCATGTATAGCCGTCATGCCATGCACAGGTGCAACATTCTTTTTTCATGTTCTGCGCCTTTCTTCTATAATTGAACCGCACACTGGACAAAAACTCCCGGCGCAATCGTCCAAACGGTGATCGCAGTTAGAGCAAAACGGCACTGTGTATTCTTCGAGTTTCAAAACCCGCTGTGTATAAACCGGCTTTCCATCGTACAAACACTCGTTTGTCGGAACAGGATCATATACGACAAACTGCTTGGGCCGTTTTCTCCATGCGATGTGCGCCACCGGGCGCACCCCCTCCGGGGCGACCCTCGGTGCGCTCTCGACCACGCACATGATCTGTTCCACTTCATCTTCCATATCCGGGTTACTTTCGCCGCCCAAAATTTCAGGCACGTTCTCCCGGATTCTCCGAAACAGCTCTTCCGTGTTGGTAAACTGTTCCATCTCAATTCCTCCCAGCTCTCAGCGCACATTCCGAGCAAACAAACTTCATATCCGGGTTGACCCGCAAAACCAGCTTCGCGTTGTTGGTCGGATACCAGCACTCCCGGCCACACTCCGGGCAGGTTTTCAGTTTCCAATCTGCCGTCCGCGGGTGCGGGACGTTCTTTTTCAGCGGCATTATGCCGATTACCTGTAAGACACTACCCATGATTTTCACCTTTGCCTTTCAGTTTCAGCTCGATTTTCGGCTGCGGCTGGTCGCTGCGGTTCAACGGCGCATAATAGCTGACGCACCCTGCAACACCGTCCGGGTTGTCGTGCCACGACAGCGCGTGTCGAATGACCAGCCATACAATTTCCGCTCTGTACGGAATTTTCATCACATCCGAAATTGGAGCAGGGAGAACGCAACGGTTATACAGCTTTTCCATTTCCTCCCGCATGGTATCCCGCCGATGCAGGGCAACGTCAAAAGCATTCGCCCGCTGCTCGTTCGTCTCATACACATTGTTTTCCAGATCGGAATAAAATTTTTCCATGCAGAGGTCGTCGGCCATATCCCAGAACTGGCCCATGTGCAACCTCAGATACCACTCACAGGCAGTCTTTACCGCTTCCGCCACCGGTCGGCTCATGGTGATTGTCACTGTTTCCACTTCCGGCACGGTTTTTTTCTTCTCCATGACTATCCTCCCTTGCGCCGGGCCAGTTGTTCCGCTGGCCGTGTTCAAACTTCTTCGCCATTGCTGCCACCTGAATTGCTTCGACAGCCAGATTTACTGCGGCTTCCCGAATGGCTTTGAAATCGTCTTTCGGCACAGTCTGGTTTGCCTTGACCATGTTCCACATCCGGGTTTCGATGTAAAGTTTCAGCGGCACAATCGCCCGTTCCGCTTCTTCCAGCTCTTCCCGGACAACATTCTGTCCCTCGTGCGGGCTGGCAAACTGGGGGAAGCGTTTGTTCGCTGCTTCCAGCTCCTTGTTTACCAGACGGCGAACATCTTTTCTTACTGCATCCATTGGCTACTTTCCTTTCTCGAACGGTTCTTCTGCATATCCAATGATTTCTATGGAATGTGTACAGCAGTTCAATTCCTGCTCCAAATCTCCACGAATCGGTATGTCGAACCGTTCATCTACTACATCAACAAGTAATTCAAGCGTTACTTTTTTCAGCAATGTATTGTTCCCCCTGCTTAGAATCGGTCTATGTCGTCCAGCAAGTTACCGATCAACCAGTTGCCAGCCTTTACAGCAGCGTTCAGCCAGTAAATTACCCATTGCGTAACGCCAACGGTCGTTCTGTGCAGAATCGACTTTTCGCTTTGCTCCTTTAGCTCCTTTTTTTCTTCGATTCTAGTCGTGCTCAAATACCTGTAACTCTCTTTGAGATTCCGGTTATCCTCCCGTAATTCAAAATTTTCAGCCGCTATTCTGTTCACGGCTTCTTCAAGAACTTTATTTCTCTCGGCCAAAAATTCAGCATCTTCGGCGGTATACGGCGGACACATAACTCTGACGTAAAATTCTGGTCTACCTCTCATTCTGTGTCCTCCTTGTCGTTTAATTTGAACCCCAGAAAATCAGCAACGCCATAATTTCCACCACCGCAGAAATGACATTCGTAGAGCGTCGGTTCCATTACCTCTTCCGGTTTTTTCTGGCTGACAGCCCGATACATTATGCCCATTACAAACTGCTGGTTTCCTTTCTCTCCGCCGGTGGAGCACTCCACATACTCTTTTCCGCACAGGCGGCACTTGTACATAGCGTCAAGCCTTTTCATCGTCTGCTTCGTCCTCCGCTTCATCCGTCAGGTTATCGAATGTCTGTTCATGCTCTTCCTGTTCGCCAGTATGCGTTTCTGCCAGCATAGCTACCAGCTCTTGCAGTGTTGCTTCCGCATACTCGTTCAGCGAGTATGACGTTACGGCTGCTCGTACTCTCATACCGTTTTTTACCACAAAGTACGTTCTTCCGTTGCCGAGCTTTCTTTGGTAGAATCGAATGAAGCCATTGTTCTTGATCTCATCTTCAACCGGCGCAAGCTGCGACCAGCAGATAAGGCCAGCCATCTTTTTATCTTCCGTCGCCAGCGGGATAAGCGTTTCTCCCATGTAGTAGATGCCGACGGCCATTTTCTTTACTTCTACTTCGTTCTTGACGTTATCGTCCAGATTGAACCCCTCAAGATCGCTTTTGTATGCGCAATCAAAATCGTTGTAGACCACCTTTTCGATCATGGTATCTTCGCTGATTCCCAGCAGCGCACCCATTTGGCTGCGGTTCAGCGGGAGCGGGAAGCCTGTCGCACAGTAGATAGCCGATGCTGTTCCAATATAAAAGTCGTCGCTCTTGATATTGTGAAAGACGTTGCACACAAGCTGTCGTTTCACCATCTTTGTAACTCCCGAAAGTTTCATATTCAAACCACCTTTCTGATAACTGCAAACGGCGCATATTCGGGGAACTGTTCATCTGCGGATTTCTCCGCTGCTTCACCGGCTGTGCGTTCCGTTTCTGCTTCAAATTCTCGACCGATGATGATGCACGGCGCAGTCACGCCAGCACCATTCCAACCGGCAACGCTGATGTAGTACCTGTTCACAAGTCCCGCACCTCCGTTACACTGTCCACTTGGATTTTCTGGTACTGCGGGTAGTACAGGGCCGCTTCTTCTTTTGCCTTGTCCGCTGCGTCAAGTGCTTTCGGTGCTTCTATACGGTACGGCAGATAGGCCGGTGTTTCCTGCCTATGGCGGTTTGCGTTGCTTCTTGCTCTGCTGCACCGCAGCATAACTAAGTATTTCGGCATTGTCCTTTCCTCCTGTTAGTTTCGGGCATTTCCGGGCTTGAACCGGTAGGGGCCTGTCCCCATGCTCACAGAATGGAGCCGCCGCGCCGGGCGGCTCCGGTAGGAGAAAATCAGTTGATCCCGTTGATGATGGGAATACTGCCATCACCGCCAACGTATGTAGGCAGTTCGCCATTCCAGAGGGAATCGACGTTTGTGATCCGGTAGTATTCCAGCAAATTGCTATTCAGGCTGTCATTGAGGGCGCGGTTTGCTTCCGCTTTCTTTTCGGCAACGTACAGCTCCGCGTCCGCCGCAACCTTGGATTTCTCCGCTTCGGCATTGGCCGCGATCAAATCAGCGTCCGCCGTGGCCTGTGCTTCAACACGACGTTTCTCTGCATCGGTTTCCGCCTTTTCCTTTTCCTGCTGGGCCTTTACTTTGGCTTCAACGGCATCCGTAAAGGTATCGGTGAAGTCGAAGTTGGTGACGCTGATATACTGCAAGTCAATGTTGTACTCTGCCAGCACTTCCCGCAGCTTCGTGTCCATCTGTGATGCAACGGCATCCCGGTTCGAGATAAGACTGCTTGCATCGTAGTGGGCGACCACAGCCTTGACCGTTTCCTGCACACGGGGAGTAATCAGAGTGTCCTCGTACTTCTTGCCGACCGACTTGTAAATCGTCATGGCATTCTGCTGGTTGATCCGGTAGCCAACGGCAACGCTCGTGGCGACTTCCTGAATGTCAGAACTGAACGCCGATAAATCCATGTTCATTTCCTGAACACGATTATCCATCTTGACGATAGACTGCCACGGTGACTTGAACACCACACCAGCGTCCTTTGTGCCATCTTCGACTTTGCCGAACGTGGTCACAATGCCGGTGTAGCCGGTGGGGACGTAGGACACGCAGGACACACCGATCATGATAACGGCGACCACGCCGGGAATAAATGCTGCGGCCTTGCCCTCTTCGGACAGGAGCAGAACAGCCAGCGCAACCAACGCGGCCAGCACTCCGATGATGAAAAAGATCATATTTCCTCGCTTTCGCTCATGTGCTTATGTACGGGCGAAAGCTGCGGTGGGATCTGACCGTGGGAGGTTCGGTTTCCACTTGATCACTTGTTCCTCCGAATCTGTTTCTTCTCTTTCAGTATTTCCGACACAAGTTCGATTAGGCTTTCCAGCTCTTGCCGTACAGCGTAAAAGCCGTATGCGTGTTTGCTTTCATAGGCATAGTTGAATATCACTGCCGCGGCGTGTTCAGACAGCCCATGCCCTACTTCTTCCCGTATTTTTTGGTATACCAGATCGTTTGCTCTGCAAAAGCCCTTGTTCTTTTCTGTGTTCAGTCGGGCTACTTCATCGTTGTATTTCTTGTTTTCTTCTTCCAACTTCTCTCGGTTCCATTTGACCGACCTATTCTCGTCGAAGATATGCCCAACCTTGTACTTCTGCAAGCCGACCGGCTTACACGACATTTCATTTACTCGGTCGAACTCTCTCTGAATATCATCCCAGTCCATTGCTGCCCTCCGTGAAAATATCGGTATACTTCGTGTACACCTTTCCATTATGGAAGTAGAGGTTATAATCGCACTGGGTAATGTACCACCAGAGCTTCTTGTGATACTCCGTCAGCAAATCGTGGAGGTGGTAGGTTTCCTTGTAGTTTTCATCTACCCGCTGGCGGAAAGAAAGTTCGTCAATCTCTTTGCTGCCCGCCACATAACCGGCGATGAAAAGCACATCCTGTTCGGTCATATTGTCGTCAACGACAAATACCACGCGGACTATCTCGCCGAACTTCCTTTTAACGTGGAGCAGATCGTCGAATTTATGGACGTGGTACACCACCCGTTCAAACCAATTAAGCGGGAAGTCTTGCACTTCTGGGCTATCCGGGAGATAGCTCGTGTGCATTTCCAACTTGACGTTTCGCCGCTCTGCCGTGTGGAAAAGACCCTCGTAGAATGACCAATGATCTTTCCAATGGAACAGCGGATCGCCACCACCAGACACCGAAACCCACTCCGGCCTTTCCTTGCAGAGCACCTTGTTGAGCGGTTCCTGTGTGCTGAAATTGTCTGTTTCGCTCATTTTCAGCCCATTGTTTCTTACGATGCACTCCGGGCAGGTGTAATGACAGCCAAAGTTCGTAATGATGCTGACATACTTTCCGGGGTTTGCGTTGACGCAGCGCATCGGCGTAATTGCTTTTTCACTTTTCATCTTGTTCACCTATTTCATTGCCCCATACGTCCCATCCGGGCGACCGCTGGCGGGCAAAAAGTTCTATCCTCGGCACGTCGCCCAGCAGTTCTACAATCCGCCGTCTTGTTTCTTCTGGCTTCTTGCTGTGTTCCTCTACTGGGGACTCTATAACTTGATGTACTGCATGGTTCTTGATCTGCGCCGCCGGTTTGAATCCGGGAGTTACTCCCAGCAGGCAAATCTCGGCGTTCGCTCGTGTATACGCTCCCATGCCCCAAAAGTTTGTGTTGCTCTTCCGGTTCTTCTTGATCCACACAAAGGCACAGGTCTTATACTTGAAACCCCATGCTTCCATGACGCGCAGGGCATCGGCTATCTGTGGGAATGTCGCCCACATGAAGCACACCGACCCCCCCCGCAAGGTTTTTAACCGGCAGGGCGCATATATCATCCGTCGTCATGGTGTTATAATGCTGCGCGGCATTGCCCCGGCTCTTTGGGCCGGTTCCACACTGGCGATATGACCACGGAGGATCAGCATAGATCACGGCGTATTTTTTATCTGGCAAATTCATTTGTTTTTCCTCTGGTAGCAGGTGGCACTCCGCAGGATGCAGGTCGTGTCCGCGATCACCGCTTTGTCGTCCCAGTATTCATCTGCGCCAACTTTTCGGGAATCGCTGCCCCACGCTTCGATCCACTCCGGCAAGCTCTGGTTCACGGCATCAAAGTTCAGACCCCACTCTTTGCAGGCTGCAATAGCCGCGTCCAGTTCCTTGCCCGCCCTGCAAGTCCACAGGATCAGACCAGCACCCGCCGCTTGTTCTTTCTTGGCTTCCTCGATAACGTGCCCGTTTGGTTCCCCAATCTCTGGGTATTTGCTCTGGCAAATGCACCCGTCAAAATCAATGGCTATCGCTCTGCGCATTACGTCCACCCTTTCTTTTTCTGTTCAGTTCAGCAAGGTACTGTTTCCGAACATGGATTGCGATGTGCTGCGGCAAGTAATTGCGGTAAATCTGCGCACAGCCCTGAAACTTGTAGGCGTTGTGCGCAATGAGCATAATCTTGATCTTGAACATTTCGGCTCGCCCGATCACGCCCGCGCGATATGCCCTTTCCATTGTTGCTGCAATAGTTTCTTCTTTTGTCATTCCGCTCACCCTCCAAGTTTCGGGTCGGGGCATTCCCATTTGTAGTCCTTAAATTGAATCAGTCGATATGTTGCGATTTCGCCCTCTACGATCTCGATTTCCTTGTTGAACTCCATGCCCATTTCGTAGCCATACACTCTAAAATCCAAGTTGTACTTTTTTGACATTTCAATATAGGGCTGCTCTTCGATATTCCATGCAGCTTTCATGTTCACAACGAGGATCGACTTCTTGCCCTCTTCGCATAAGTCCACATACTCGCCTTTTTCTACGAAGTTTCTTCTCGTCCCCTCGATATGAGCACTCTTGTCTACATACAGGTACATTTCTTCGCTGTCGGGGTCGCGCTCAAATCTGACAGCACCCTTTACGAGCTCCGTGTGTGCGCCGTCGCCCAGCCAGTTCGTAGTGTAGCAATGCAGACATTCCTCCACCCACCGCTTAATGTCTTCCGGCTTTCCGCGGATTTTCAGTTTTCCCTCTACCCAGTTCGGCATGATTCATTCTCCTTTCAAAATCCACACCTGATGCTCACCGTACCCGCTCCACGCCAGCGCGTTCTCATGGGTATCAACTGCAACATCAATGTGCGTTCCCTGCACTCCCGCGCCCTTGTCCTGCACAATGCGGATTCCTACACCCTCAATGTACAAAACCGTGCCATACGGAAAGATCGTCTGATCCGCCGCCACGGTTACGCCCGCCTGTATCGGCTGGCCGCTGGCTGTGATTCCGTGACCCTCTCCGCAGATATGCGGGTATTGCTCTGTGCAGTAAGCCGTGCAGAAAAACACTCCTGCATCTTCCAGCTCAACTTTCCCATCGGCCAGAGCATCAAGACGAAGCTGCATAGAATCTATAACCTCTTCGTCCTCTACTGCCCGGTCGATCCAGTGCTGCGCCCGGCTTGCATAAATGTCCCGCTGCGTTTCAAGGTCAGCGATCCGGCTTTTTAGCGCACCAGCCTTTGCGCAGTTGATGATTTCAGCGGCGCAGACCAGAGCCAAAATCGCTTTATCTCTTCTCGTCACTGTTCCACCTCTTTGGATTTGATCGCCAGCCACCACAGCGCGGCATGAAGCGCATACTTCGGGCAAGCCTGAACCGTTGCCATGTCTGCCACGATCGGAATTGCTTCTTCGATTTCCTCTTTCTTCGGCATCGACGCAAGATCAAACCTCGCCCGTGCCACCTTTTCCAGAACCCCGATTGCATCAACGTACAGCACGTTCTCAACCTCCTATTTGATTTTTTCTATCCTTGTCACGGTAATCTTTTCATACTCGTGGCGGTGGAACTTTTGGATTTTGCGGCGGGCGTTGTACTCTGCTTCGCTCTCACCCCAGCCGTTGACGCGAATCGTGTGTACATCCGTTTCGTCAGCGGTGCAGCAGACGACAACCACCTTGTACCTCTGCATCTACTTTCCTTTCTGTGTTACAATGTTCGGGCCTCGGTCAATCATCGGACTTCCGTCTGCACGAGCGGTCAGCGTTCTTGCTACCGTATCCCCGGCATTTGCAAAGGCCGTGTCCGGTACATCGCCAACGCTATACGCTACTGCGTGTTCGTGTCCTTTTGTTATCGTATACTGCGGGTCGCCATCGTTGCCGATACCAAGCCCCGTTCCTCGACCAAGGGCTTTGTACCGCGTCGCAAGCATTGTGTTTATTGGGAAGCACCCGTGGCTTTCAAAAAGTGTTTGGTCTTGATGGGTTGCCAGCGTTGCGGAAAGTTCTTCTTGCACAAGTGCGCCCTTTCCGCCGCCCTCACATCCTCCACGGATTTTCATGGTGTATGCTGCTGCCCCCCCCCGCTGGGTTTTGATGCCACCATTCGATCATGCCATGAATAGCAGTCAGCAGTAAGTCCTGCAACTTTCCCCCCCTGCGGTATGCACGGGTCAAAATTCCATTGAGTGCCTTTTCGCTCAAAAACGACCACTCCGGCGGATTCTCCACAAGTATCGCAGATAGCATATATTCTTCGCCTGCGCTGGGGTACTCCCCAAAATTGCGCGTTGACGATTCGATAGGCAACAGCTCCGTAATTTGCGAAGTTCCTCCACTTTCCGTGCTGCCGAATAAACTTAGCTGCTCCACCTCCGGTAAATTCTCTAAGACCGAGCAGTTCATTGAGGACAACTTCAAAATCTTCACCTCCGTTCGATGAAAGTGCGCCCGGCACGTTTTCCCAGATCACAAAGCGCGGGTATCTTCCGTTAGTTGCTTCCAGCATTTCCCGGATGATCCGTATTGCTTCTCTGAACAGACCGGACCTTTCTCCCTTCAAACCGGCGCGTTTCCCTGCAATGCTCAAGTCCTGACATGGTGAACCGAACGTGATAATATCCACCGGCTCGATTTTCGACCCTTTTATTTCCGTTACACTGCCCAAATGCTTCATGTGCGGCAGATGGGTTCTTGTCACCGCAATCGGGTAAGGTTCTACTTCACTCGCCCAGACCGGATGACCGCCGCACATGGCGGCGCACAGCGGCATTGTTCCGCTTCCGTCAAACAGGCTTCCCAGCTTCACCTCATGCGGCGGCTTTCCAAGCTCGCGGAATGCGTTCTGGACAAAGAAAATGGCATTCGGCAACGCCATGCCATTTCCCCACATCGCATATTCTGCCGCCAAACTGTGCAGCCCATCGTGCCACCGCATCAACGCTTCATCACTCTTTGCGCCGTCCGCGCGAAGGATGGTCTGTTTCGGTTTTGTCTTTTTGATTTCGCAACTTCTGGCATAGACTTCCCGCCAGAAGTTGAACTCTTTCGGATTTTTCAGCGATTCAATTTCCGCCCATCCATCCGGGAACCCTTGCAATCGACTGCATTCCAGCGGAATCAATCGGCGGACGATCCAGTCCGGCTGTTCTCTTTCTTCGCAAACCACCGTTTCTGAACCTCCTCCCAACGCTCCACCTGATTTTTTAAGCGTTCCGCTCACATCATCCTCTATGTAACTGTCATATTGCAGCTCTCTATAAGCGACTGCGTGGCGGTCTACTGTATTCAGCGTAAAAGACGTATCTTCTTTTACGCCGCTCCCGTTTTGGTTGGTGTTTCTATCGACAAAATTCCCGGCCAGACACATTGATTTTTCGCTGTGAGCTTTCATGCTACCCCCCCCCGAATCAAAATCGACTGCGACCGCATGGCCGATGCGCTGTTCAGGAGAGTTGGAGCAATACCATCCGAACTATACACCCTTGCTCCTTGCGGAAATTCCGGTGTCAAACATTCGATTTCCATTGACGTTCTCCATTCTTTCTTGTGCGGACGGTCGGGATCGAACCGACCTTTCGGCTCAGAGTAACAGGGAAGCCGTTCTTCTCCATTGCGCATCCGCATAATAGACACCCGCCGCCCTGCTGAACTCTAAGAAAGACAGGGCGGCGGGGCGGTCTGATCTACCAAACCAGACCTACCACCTTTGGCTTGGGTGGATCGGACAAGGCATTTCTTCGCTCATGCAGCGGGCATACCTTTCAACCTCCGTCGTTGTCATGCAGGTATGGCTTGACGCTTCGCGCCTGCCGGTGCAATCCGGCTTCCATGATTTCAAGTAAAGCAGGTGCGGACGGGGTTCGACCCCGCTTTCGGTAGCCGGTCGCGCATCCAGCCACCCCGCACCACATATAAAAGCCGCCCCGCTGACGCGGCGCAGGGCGGCTTGTTTACCTCGAAAGATGTTTTGTATCAGCAGCACCCTTGTTGGTTTTCTCGTAATGCTCACAGTTCAGGTTGTACCCATCACACGGCGCACACTTCGCGACCGTGATTCTGAACGTGTGTCGGCACTGTTCGCTCTTGCGAACTTCATTTATGGTGGGGCTTCTGTTATGTATCTTCATGTTCTTTACTGCTTTCCAAAAATAGACTTGAGGATTTCTTTCAGCGCACCCTCGTCCCGAACGGCATTGAAACCGCCGTTCATATCGAATGCGTCCGTGCCTTTCTCGAACTCCGCCTTACGCCGCATCGCCATAATGCGAATGGTGCCCACGATTGCCCTCTCCATCGCATCTACCGCTTCTGCGTCGTTAAGGCTTTTGAAAATGCCGTCAGCACCTTGCGCCACCAGAAAGCCCAGCTTGTACGGACTACCTTTCGCCTTTACCAGCGAGCATCCTTTTCCCTCGTCCACCACCGACAATTCAGCCGGTTCGTAAAAGCACTTTTCCATGTCGTTCATAACTTTGTCCTTTCTTTTCTTGATGAATATTCGGAAGTGGCGGCGCATCCCAGAGTCAGCACTGGGCGGCGGGGCCATGAGAAAATCCCTGCCTGCACTGGCTGCGCCATATAAAGGAGCGGTGTCGTACAGCGCAATGCTTCCGCCCCCATACCCGTGCGGGTCGCCCTACCGTGTTCTTTTCATCTCCGGTAGGCAAGATGCCGGTCTTGCGGAAACCGGCTGACCGGTGCGCTCCCTAAGTGCCCGGTCATGTGGCAGGCGTGTTTCGGTACGCCCAGACCGTTTTTATTTGAACCAGCTCTTTGCGTTGTCCCAGTTCTGAACAGCAAATGCAACGAGCCACAATGCCGTTGGAATTTTCCAATCAAATACCCACCCTGCAAAACAGCAGATCAGGTAAACCGGAGTGGCGAACGAAGCCCACGATAGGCCCAACGCAAACCCCATGATAAAGCACTCTACAAAATAGATCAGCATTTTCTCTCCCGGCTTTTGGCTGCGCTACCGCGCAGCCCATCAGCTTTTCAGCGTTCAGCTTTCTGCTTCTTCTTGAAGAAAGCGGAACGGCCCCCGCCGCCCGGCCACGAACCAGAGCGCGGATTGCTGAGGTCCAAGTCGAACACACCGGCACTCCCGCCATAGTCCCAGCCGCCGCCGCGGATCGGAATGTATTCGCCCTCAGTTGCATCAATGTAGCAGTAGGCTTCTTCCTCCCCGGCGAACAGCGCATACTCTTTGAGCATTTCGCTCTTGCATTCCGTCTTGACCTTGCCCCACTCAGAGCTGCCCACGCCGCCCGCTTCATCGTTGTCAGTGGTAAACACGATCTCGCTGCCGGATGCGGAAACATACACTGGTGCGCCCTTATCGTCCGTCAGCAGCTTCCAGTCGTCGCCGCACTGGGTCAGGTCGGTTTCGGGGAGTGCTGCATCGTTATTCGCGGCCACCATCAGCACACCGTTTTTAATCCGCAGACCGGCCAGCACTTCCCAGATATTGCCGCACAGATCGTGGACACCGGTTTTGGTGTGATCGTGCGTCCACGTTTCCGGGCCAGTTCCGGTGAGCGTCCGATTGCTGTTCGGTGCTTTCTGGCCGTGCTCCTTATGGTCGCCATGCCATGCGCCGTAGTCGGTGTTCCCGTGCGGCAGAGTCCCCAGTTTCAGACTAAGGTTTGCAAGGAAGCCCCACTCTGCTGCCGTCATTGGATGCCAGCCCTCGCCCTTGCTGAAACAGGCTTTGGAGAAGTCGTCCAGCGTGATGTTTCCCGCCGGTTTCTGAAACGGCAGGCTGTACGGCTTTCCGTTAATCATCACATTGGGGTACACGGAAATATAGATTTCGTCGTATACCTCGCCGCCGATGATGAACGCCGGGTGCGGCTTGTCGCTGCCACCGAACAACTCTTTATTGCTCATGCGGCGGAATCGGTGCATGATGGACGGAATGCCCGCATCGTCATAGATTGCCACCACATCCCAGTCTGCGCCGGGTGCAACTTCTTTCGGCGTGGTCAGCGGCTTCATATCTCCCGTGTTCAGTTCTTCCGGGTCACGGCAACCGTCCTCGAAAACAGAGGGAGGAAGAGCCGGGAAGTAAAATCCGGGTGCGGCATACTTGTCCGCCATGTCAAGGAATCTGCCGGACAGCTCCCGCACCATGTCGTCGTTGCCCTCCACCCTCATGCTCAGACTCATGTAGTCAAGTTTCACTTTCGCCATGTTCGTTCTCCTTTGCTGCTTTCATCTGTTCACGCCGTTTCTGGCGTTCCTCAAACTTGCGACGTTCCTCTTCTTCCTCTTTTCGGCGGCGTTCGGTTTCTTCGTACCGCCACCGGCCATAGGATTTACCCGCTGCATCCGCCTGTCGAACATCCAGCATCAGCCGATCCGGGGTAATGCGAGTTTTGCACTGCGCACGTTCCGCCGGGGTGGTCTGGCTCTTTGCATTGCAGATCGGACACAGTTTGATGAACGGTGACTCCGCAATGAATGTTTCCTTACAGGCCGTGCAGGTCTTAAACATCGGCATTGGCGGTGTCCTCCTGCTTCTTATGATGGATGCTGCGGCGGGCATCGCAGATTCTTTTCTGTGCCAGCTCTGCGCTGTACTCGCAGTTCCCGTTCTTGTCCACCCGCCCGGTGTCACCGCGGCGAAGTTCGTTATAAATGGTGGAGCGGTGAACCCTCAGAGTTTCCGCGATACTCTCCACGCTAATCCTATCGAGGTAATATTTTTCCAGCTTCCGACGATCCTCAATCGTCAAATGTCTGCCGCCCAAAGCTCTCTCAGCCCCCTTGTTTCCTAAAAATGCGCAAAAAAAATAAACCCGGAAGAAACCGTGTCGATTTCTTTCGAGTTTATTTTAACTATTCAGCCTTGTATGTTCTTATCAGTTTTCACGTTTTGCAGCAGTTTTCCCCTGTCAGACAGCACGCAGAAAGCTGCGGCGCATCGTTAAAAGTTTTGCAATCTTTCCTTTGGGCATCAACAGATGCAAAAACTTGTATTCAAGCAAAAATTCCTCTTGCTCTCTTGCGCCGGAATGATTATAATAATAGGTGGTAGAGTTTTGGGTTTTCCCGCTCTGCCATATAAACCGACCCGCTGTACCGGGAGCTTTTACTCCCATTGGTCATACACAGCAGCCTGCAGGGATGCTGTGCCGGATATAGGTAAGAGAGAGTTGACGGAGGTATATTGCATGAGAAAGACGAAAATTATTTGCACCCTTGGCCCTTCCACCGATAAGGAAGGCGTTCTGCGCGAGCTGATCGCCAACGGCATGAACGTAGCTCGTTTCAATTTTTCCCACGGTTCCCACGAGGAGCATCTGGGACGCCTTGAAAAGCTGAAGGCTCTGCGCGAGGAGCTGGGCAAGCCCGTGGCCGCACTGCTGGACACCAAGGGCCCCGAGATCCGCCTGAAGGACTTCAAGAACGGCGTTGAGAATCTGGTTGCAGGCCAGACCTTTACCCTGACCACCCGCGATGTGGAGGGCACCAACGAGATCTGCTCCATCACCTATAAGGATCTGCCCATGGACGTGGAGCCGAACGGCACCATCATGCTGGACGACGGCCTGATCAAGCTGCAGATCCAGACCGTGAACGACACCGACATCGTCTGCACCGTGCTGAACAACGGCAAGATCAAGAACAAGAAGGGCGTCAACGTGCCCGGCGTACACCTGTCCATGCCGTATATGAGCCAGCGCGATAAGGACGATATCATCTTCGGCATCCAGCAGGGCTATGATTTCATCGCCGCTTCCTTTGTGCGCACCGCACAGGACGTGTACGATATCCGCAACCTGCTGAACCAGTACGATTCCAACATCCGCATCATTGCAAAGATCGAGAACCGCGAGGGCGTGAACAACATTGACAGCATTCTGGCTGCTGCCGATGCCGTGATGGTGGCCCGTGGCGATCTGGGCGTGGAGATCGACTTCACCGAACTGCCCGGCATCCAGAAGACCATCATCGACCGCTCCTTCTCCTTCGGCAAGCCCATCGTCACCGCTACCCAGATGCTGGACAGCATGATCGTGAACCCCCGCCCCACCCGCGCCGAGATCTCGGACGTGGCAAACGCCATCTACGACGGCACCTCTGCCATTATGCTGTCCGGTGAGACCGCTGCCGGTGCCTACCCTGTGGAGGCGCTCAAGACCATGTCCGCCATTGCCGAGCGCACTGAGCAGGAGGGTTTCCATCTGCGCGGCCGCATGATGGATTCCAACCCCGGCAAGATCAGCGTCTCTGACGCTACCGCCCATGCCGCCTGCCTGACCGCACGGGATGTGAACGCCGCCGCCATCGTGACCGTGTCTGAGTCCGGCACCACTGCCCGCCTGCTGAGCAAGTACCGCCCGCAGCAGCCCATCATTGCCTGCGTCATGCGCGAGCAGGTGCAGCGTCAGCTGTCCCTGAGTTGGGGCATCACCCCGCTGATGATGTCTCTGGCACACAGCACCGATGAGCTGATCGAGATGTCCACCGCTCTGGCCAAGGAGAACGGCTACCTGCACAACGGCGAGCTGGCTGTTGTGACCGCAGGCGTGCCCGTGGGCGTTTCCGGCACCACCAACATGATCAAGATCCACATGGTGGGCAACTGTCTGGCTACCGGCGTGGGTGTCGGCCCTGAGAACAACGATGTTGCCAGCGGCAAGGCCTGTGTCTGCCGCACCATGGACGAGGTGCGCGCCAAGTTCAAGCCCGGCATGGTGCTTGTAGTGCCCTCCACCAGCAATGAGATGCTGAGCTTCGTGCGCGACGCTGCCGCTCTGGTGGTAGAGGAGCCCGGCCTGAACAGCCACGCCGCTATTGCCGGCAAGGCACTGCTGAAGCCCACCGTTGTGGGTGCCGCCGGTGCTACCAGCCACATCCGCGATGGTCTGATGGTGGCTGTGGACTGCGCACACGGCAGTGTGCAGCGCCTGCAGGGCTGATAAAGGAGAGCTGTAGTATGGAACGTATCGCAAGTTTTTGCGTGGATCACACCCGGCTGGAGCGCGGGATGTACCTGAGCCGTCAGGACGGCGATGTGCTCACCTGGGACATCCGCATGAAAAAGCCCAATCAGGGCGATTACCTGACCACTGCTGCCGCCCACACGCTGGAGCATCTGTTTGCCACCTACGCGCGCAACAGCGCCGTGAAGGATGGGGTGATCTATGTTGGCCCCATGGGCTGCCGCACCGGCTTTTACCTGCTCACCCGAGGGCTGACCCCGGCACAGGCGCTGCAGCTGACGGTGGACGCCTACCGCTTTATGGCCGATTTTGAGGGTGCCGTGCCCGGTGCCAGCGAGGTGGAGTGCGGCAACTACCGCGATATGGATCTGCCTGCCGCCAAGGCTGAAGCCGCTGCCATGCTGCCCGTGCTGGAAGCGCTGACCGCAGAGGATCTGCACTACTGATCTGTCAATATAAAGAGAGCGCCGCACAAAATACCGTGCAGCGCTTTTTTGTTACAAAATGATGCGAAAGTATTATTTATAATTTTAGGGCAGGGGAACGTCTGCGGATGTTCCCCTGCCCTGTTTTTACTAAAAGAAATCTCAAATCAGCCCCAAGGCTGCAAACTCCTTGGCAATGCCGTCCTCGTACACCGAGGGGGCAATGCGGTCGCAGCGCTGCTTCAGGCTTGCAGAGCCGTCGGCCATACAGACACTGATGCCGACCACATCGGTCATCTGCAGGTCGTTGTCGCTGTCGCCAAAGCCGATGCTGTTCTGCAGGGGCACGCCGAGATAGTCACATACGGCCTTGATGCCGCGCCCCTTATCAAACTTGCGGTTGATGAGCTCGCCGTTCACATAGCCGCCGTTCAGACCGTCCGGCTTGCTCTCGCAGAACACGAATCTGTCCTCGTACAGGCGCTTGGCCTCGTTCAAGTCCTCGCTGCGCTCTGCGATATATACGATCTTATACAGCGGCTCGCCCTTGTACTCGGCCAGCGGGCTCATGGTCATGCCGTCCTCCATGGCCTTGCGCCAGCGGGCGGCTTCGCTGTTCAGGGGGCCTGCATCCCGGTGGGTGAAGCTCCAGCGCTCGATCATCTTCAGGCTGCCGTAGGTGGCATCCCGCGCTTCCAGCGTGCACTCCACGCCGTGGCGCTCCATGGCGCTGCGCACGCCCTGTGCCAGCTGCGGCTCCATAGGCAGGTCTACCAGCACCTTATCCCCGCAGAACACATAACCGCCGGCGCTGCATACCGCGCCGTCAAAGCCATAGTCCAGCAGCGGCTGGGTCATGCGCAGGTTGCGCCCGGTGCACAGAAACAGCTTGTGGCCATTGGCATGTGCTTTGTGCAGCGCTTCCACCGTGCTTTGGGGGATCAGCATCTCGCCCGGGGGCAGCAGAGTGCCATCAATGTCTAAAAAAATCAGTTTTTGTTTCATTCGTTCCTCTTTTTTTACAGTGAGCCGCGCTCTACCAGCGTATAGCCCAGCGTGGTCTGGCGTACCGGTGCAGCGTCCGGCCCGGTATGCTCTAAGCTTTGCAGCAGCATCCGGGCAGCCTCCTGCCCGACCTGCCGCTGATAAAAGCGGATGGTGGTCAGGCCGGGTTCCACCACCTTGCCTGCCCAGTTGTCTCCGATGCCGGCAAGACCTACATCCTGCCCTACTTTGCGCCCGGCGTCGCGCAGCACCTGCAAAGCGCCAAAGGCCACGGTGTCTGTCACGCAGACTACACCGTCCAACTGCGGGCAGCGTGCCAGCAGCTCTTCCATGCAGCGGTGCCCTTCTTCCATGGAAAAGGCGGCGCAGTAAGCGCGGGGCAGACCATCTGCGTTTAGTCCCACCTCCCGCAGTGCATCCTGCACACCCTGACGGCGGGCTATGCCGGTGGCGGCGTCCTGCTCGCTACCGCCGATATACACGATATTTTTGCGGCCATGCTCCAGCATCTTCCGGGTCAGGTCGCGGGCAGCAGAGCGGTCGTCGTTATAAACGCAGGGCAGGTCTGCAAAACGCTGCCCTGTTACTACCACGGGCACACGGCAGTCCTTCAGCGCCTTGCACAGCTGCGGGTTGGAATCATAGCCCAGCAGGATGATACCGGCCACATGATTGCGCTGCAGCGCTGTAAGATATTCCAGCTCCATCTGCCCGTCCAGCTCGGTGTCTGCCAGCAGCATCAGGTAACGGCTGGCCCCCAGCTCGGCTGCAATGCCGCTGGTGATCTGCCCCACCGACTGGGAGCTGATGCTGGGCACAATGACCCCCACCTGACGCACCTTGCCGGTGCGCAGGGTCTGCGCCGCAGTATCCGGGCTGTAGCCGGTCTTTTCCACTACGGCTTGTATCACGGCGCGCTTCTGCTCGCTGAGGGGGCCGCCGTTCAAATAGCGGCTGACCGCAGCGCTGGAAACGCCTGCCATCTTTGCAATATCACTGATGGTCATGGGGTTATTCTCCGTTCCCTCTCCGGTGGTAATGTGTAAACGTTTTCATGCTTATTATAAATCCGTTTCATATTTCCCGCAAGAGGTGCAATGACCGTTTTTCTGTGGGGCTGCCCGCTGCTTTTTTGGTGATTTTACACAATCCAAACAATCTTGCTTTCTGATTTACCGCCAGAATTGCGAAAACCCTTGCGCTTATACAAGTCCCATGCTGATGGCGCGTGCTATAAGTCCCAGCACCAGCGCTGCCAGAATAATACCAAGTGCCACCCTGCTCTCGCCGCCGGTCTGCTGCTTTTTGCTGCGGGAGGCTGTGCCGCGGCTCTGCTTTGTACCGGTGCTGCGGCTGCGGGCAGAGGTGCTCTGCCGCCCGGCAGTGCTTTTGGTGCTACGGACAGTCTGGGGATTGCGGGGCTTTGTGCGGGCGGCGGCTTTTCCCTGCTGTGCGTTCTGCGGGCTGCTCTGACGCACTTTAAGGGGCTTGCCCTCGCTGCAGCGGCTCAGGTAGTCCTCTGCCTCGCGGTAATACTGCGCCAGTTCGTTTTCCTTAAAGGCAGTACCGGCGTAGCCCTCCTCCAGCGCCTCAATGGCTTCGTTGAACAGCAGGGCTGCCTGTGCGCCGTCTGCTGCAACTGCCGCGTGAGCAGCTTCGTTGCGGGCGGTGCGGATGGCGTTGCAGGCATGGCGGGCGGCAGAGGGATGTGCCGTGTTGCCCAGCAGGTCCAGCGGGCGGGCGGCATCGGTCTCCGGGTCCAGCAGCACCCGCATACACAGGGTAGTGTCCAGCTGCTGCCAGCTGGTCTTGCCGGTAAGATCCGGCATACGGTCGTAGTAATCCGGGCTTTCCTGCTTGCGGGCAGCAATATACTCCAGCAGCGCATCCAGACTGTGCGCCCCGGGCTTGCGCTCCCAGTGCCAGCGCAGCAGGCGGCGGCTGATCTCATCGCAGGCGGTCTTGATCTCAAAAGCCACCTGTAAGGCTTGTTCCGGCATGGTATTTCCTTTCTGTGCAGTGCACACAAAAGGCGGAGAAGGCACGCTGCCCCCTCCGCCGGGATGATCTTATTTTACAGCACGAACTGGTAGTACACAAAGCCGCACAGTGCAATAGCTGCGCACAGGATGGCCGTAATGGGCGGCACCCAGCGGATCAGCGCTTCTGCCACGCTGTCCCGGTTGTCCTCGTACTCCTCGTACTCTTCGTCCTCCACAGGCGCGGGCTGACGCACCGGAGCCGGACGACGGGCGGGGATCACGCGGGTGCCCTCGTCTGCCGCAGCAGCGCCGGAAAGCGGTGCGCGGGCAGAGGCATCCAGCACCCGGGTAGGCTCCGAGACAGGCTGGATGGGGTCAGCCTTTGGCTCGTAGACCGGTGCTCCCACGACCCGGGTGGGCTCTTCTACAGGAGCCGCCGGAGCAGCAGGGGCTGCGCCCACGATGCGGGTAGGCTCCTCCACCGCAGCGGGCGCTGCGGGAGCAGCTGGGGCGTTAAGGGGCATTTCCATCTCGTCTGCCGGGGCAGCGGGCTGCAGCAGAGTGTTCAGCGCGTTCTGCAACAGGATACGGTCACAACCGCACTCCGAGCAGTAAACCGTGTCCTCCTCGGTGGGGTGGAAGGCGCCGCAGGCGCAGTACCAGCCGTTCTCGAACACCTGCGGCTGATACTTGAGCCCGGTGCGGTTCATGCGGGCCTCCAGCGCCTTTTGCAGCTCCGGAGCCAGACGGCGGGGTGCGGGCAGACGCACACGCTTGATGCCGTCCAGATGCACCACGCGCTTGCCGTTGTACACATTGCACAGGGTAACATCCACGCTGGTGATGGCCTTGGCCGTGATGAACACAGCATCATCCTGCCCAAACAGCTCGCCGGGTTTTACCTGCAGATCCCGGTACTCGAACTTATCCTCGCACAGGATCACGCCATCCACGCCCTTGCACTTGAAGTGGATTTCCAGTGCGGTCAGGGTCACGCGGGAAATATTCTTGAAGGTCAGGCAGACAGCGTGCTCGCCGCTGACGTCTCCCTTGAGCAGCTCCACGCAGACAAACTGCACCGGACTGCCAGGGGTATAGTAGTTTGCGCGGGTCTGTGCGACCGGGTTAAAATTTTCCTCCACGATGCTCGCTCCTTTCCTAAAAAAGCTTAGTCCTGCTGCTCCGGGGCGTCCGGCTGCGGCATTTCCGGCTGGGCAGGCTCGGCCTGCTCGGCGGGTTCTGCACGCTCGGCAGTCTCCGCAGGCTCTGCGGGCTGCACCGGGGCGGGCTGCATGGTCTGGTCGGGCTGTGCCTGCTCGGGCTTTGCATCCTCGCAGGGAGGCAGGGTGCCGCCGGCCATAATGGTGTTGAACTGCTCCTCGTTGAGCTTTTCGCGCTCCATCAGAGCCTTGGCCAGCGCATGGAGCTGGTCGATGTGCTCGGTCAGGGTGCGGCGGCAGGTCTCGTAGGCCTCGTCAATGATATCGCGGGTCTCGCTGTCGATCTCGGCAGCGGTGGTCTCGCTGTAACCCTTGCCCTGACCAAAGTCGCGGCCAAGGAAGGTCTCCTCCTGCGAGGTGCCGTAGACCACGGGGCCCAGACGCTCGGAGAAGCCGTAGCGGGTGATCATCTGGCGTGCGATGTTGGTAGCCTGCTGCAGGTCGTTGGAGGCACCGGTGGAGATGTCCTCCAGAATCAGCTGCTCGGCCACACGGCCGCCCAGGCTGGACACGATATCCTCAAACATCTCGCCCTTGGTCACATAGCTGCGATCCTTCTCAGGCAGATACATGGTGTAACCGCCGGCCTGACCGCGCGGGATGATGGTGATCTCGTGCACGCGGGGATGATGCTTGCAGTAGAAGCCTGCCACTGCGTGACCGGCCTCGTGGTAGGCGGTGAGTTTTTTCTCCTCCGGGGTGACCACGCGGCTCTTCTTCTCGGGGCCAGCCATCACCTTCATGGAGGCTTCCTCGATATCCTCCATGGTAATGGCCTTGCGGTTGCGGCGGGCTGCCAGCAGCGCGGCCTCGTTGACAAGGTTCTCAAGGTCTGCACCGGCAAAACCGGCAGTGCGCTGGGCAATAACCTTCAGTGAGACGTCCGGTGCAAGGGGCTTGTTGCGGGTATGCACCTTCAGGATCTCCTCGCGGCCCTTGACATCCGGCAGACCCACATAGACCTGACGGTCGAAGCGGCCGGGACGCAGCAGTGCCTTATCCAGAATATCAGCACGGTTGGTGGCAGCCATGACGATGATGCCGTCGTTGGCCTCAAAGCCATCCATCTCCACCAGCAGCTGGTTCAAAGTCTGCTCGCGCTCATCGTGACCGCCGCCCAGACCTGCGCCGCGCTGACGACCCACAGCATCGATCTCATCAATAAAGATGATGCAGGGCATGGTCTTTTTGGCCTTGTCGAACAAATCGCGCACGCGGGATGCACCCACGCCAACGTACATCTCCACAAAGTCAGAACCGGAGATGGAATAGAAGGGCACTCCGGCCTCGCCTGCACAGGCGCGCGCCAGCAGGGTCTTACCGGTACCCGGAGGGCCCACCAGCAGCACGCCGTGAGGGATGCGGGCACCCAGCGTATTGAACTTATCCGGGCTCTTGAGGAACTCCACAACTTCCTTGAGTTCCTCTTTTTCCTCGTCCTCACCGGCCACATCGGCAAAGGTAGCAGTCTTTTTGTTCTCGTGCTCGTCCTTCACCTTGGCCTTGCCTACGTTCATGATGCCGCCGCCACCGGCACCGGCACCGCCGCGCATCATGGAGAACAGCAGGAAACCTGTGCAGCCCAGCATAGCCAGATAGAACAAAATCTCCATCCAGGGGATGGTTTCCTTGGCGGGTACATAGTCGTACACCATGGGTGCATCGGGGTTGGCTGCATCGTATTGGGCGATGTAGTCCGACACATGGTCCACGAACATCCGGGCGTAGGGCAGCTTGTAGCTGACCGTCTCGGTGCCGTCATCGTTCTTCTTTACCCCGGTGGGGGCAGAGGAAGAGGAGGACAGCAGGCCGGAAAGCAGCCCGCCCGTGGACTGGGTTGTGCTCTGCTCGGCAGCGTTGGGCAGCTCCTGTGCACCCTCCTTCAGGGTCATGGTGATCACGCCGGTATTCAGATCCAGCGAGAATTTGGTGACCTGATTGCTCTCAAAATAGTGTACCACTGTGGAATAAGCCATAGAGGAGCCGCTGGCGCTGCCGCCGGTGCCGCCCAGCACCGACCACACCATCAGCACGGCTGCCAGCACAATGGCGATCACCAGCGGATTGAAACGGGGTTTCTTCGGTTGCAAAAAAATCAACTCCAGTTCTGGATTTTTATAATGGACAGGTTACTTCGTGTAGATCTCGGGCTTCAGCACGCCGACATAGGGCAGGTTGCGGTATTTTTCATCGTAGTCCAGACCATAGCCCACCACGAACTCGTCCGGCACCTGGAAACCCTCGTAATCCGGCTGGATGTCGGCCTTGCGGCGGCTGGGCTTATCAAGGATGGTGCAGATCTTAACGGAGTTCGGGTTGCGCATCTTGAGCATGGGCACAAGGTTGGACAGGGTGACGCCGGTGTCCAGAATGTCCTCCACGATCAGCACATCCTTGCCGGACAGATCACCGTCCAGATCTTTGATGATCTTGACCAGACCGCTGGTGATGGTATTGCTGCCGCCGTAGCTGGAGACCACCATAAAGTCGATATTACAGGGGATGCTCACAGCCCGCATCAGGTCGGCCATAAAGACCACCGAGCCCTTGAGGATGGACACCAGCACCAGATTTTTACCGGCATAGTCCCGGCTGATCTGAGCGCCCAGCTCTGCCACCTTGGCCTTCAGCTGCTCTTCGCTGACCAGAACGGTCTTGATATCATCGTGCATACTCATTTGTTTTTTCCTCCTGTGTTTCGATCTCTGCATCCAAGTGCAGGATCCATCTGCTTTCCGTGTCCGGTGCAAGGCCATCGGCAAAGCCTTCTCCACACACCCATAAAATTTCGCTTCCGCTGGCCAGCAGCGGCAGCGTATCCCGCAGTTCGTTCGGGACACCGGCCTCGTTCATCCACTTGCGCAGCGGTTTGCTCAACCCCCGCCCCGCAGGCCGGAAGCGGTCTCCCGGCTGTCGGGCGCGCAGAACAAGACTAGTGTACAACGTAGTTATTCTAGCATAATCCGCCCGATTTTTTAAGTCTTTTTTATGAACGACTTGTATTTTTTCTTCAAAATCGGCTTTTAATAGCTCTGCTTTCCCTTTCCAGCCCCCGCGCAGCCGGAATTCCGGCTGTTTTTGGGGCAAAAAGGGCAGCTGCGGCGGCAGGTTCTCCGGCTGTTGGGATAGCGCGTCCGGCAGCGTTTCCTGCCGCAGACAGCCGTTCCCGGCGCAAAAGCGTACCTGTCCGGTCAGCTGTACTGCGCCGCTGCCCTGCCGCACCACGGCACACAGCAGCTGCACATATTTTTCCTCTGCGTCCCGCACCGGAGCCACAAGGCTGTGCAGCGCAGTTTCCAGCAGCAGCGGGTCTGCCGCCTGCAAAGGCAGCAGCCGCCACGCCGGTTCTGCACCGGGCAGGCGTGCCGCCGCCAGAAGCTTTGCAGCCCCGGCGGCAAGGTAGGCATCTGCCCGCGCGGCCTTTTCACAGAACCGTGCCAGATTCTGCACCGCTGCCGCGTTGGTGCTTTCCAGCGCAGGCAGGGCGCTGTGGCGCAGCCGGTTGCGGGCGTAGGCATTGGTATCGTTGGTCTCGTCGGTGACCCACGGCTGCCCCGCTGCCCGGCAGACGGCCTCGGTCTCGGCGCGGCTCAGGCAGAGCAGCGGACGCAGATAGCACCCACGCCTTGGCCGGATGCCGCCCGCCCCGTGCAGCCCGGTGCCGCGCGCCAGCCGCAACAGCAGCGTTTCCGCTTGGTCATTTGCAGTATGGGCCGTAGCGATGGCATCTATCCCCTGCCCTTGCAGCTGCACAAAGGCCGTATAGCGCAGACGGCGTGCCCAGTCCTCCCCGGCGTGCGCCGGGGGCGGGGCAAGCTCTGCGGCATGGAACACCCGCAGCGGCACACCCAAGCGGGCGCATTCAGCCCGCACAAAGGCTTCGTCCCGGTCGGCGCTCTGCCCGCGCAGACCGTGGTTCACATGGCAGGCAGAGAGCGTATAGCCGAACCTTGGCTGCAGCTGCCGCAGCAAGAGCAGCAGCGCCATGCTGTCCGCCCCGCCGGAGACTGCCGCCGCCAGCTGCAGCGGTGTGCCGGGCTGCAAAAGCCCCTCCCGGATGCAGAAATCCTCCACCCGGGCAAGAATCGCGGTATCCATCAGCGTTTGAAGTCCACATCCATAAAGCGGGTGTGGGCACCATCCCAGCCCAGCGGCACGGTGCTGGTCTCGCCGTGACGGTTCTTTGCCACGATACACTCGGCGGTATCGGCATCCACCTCGGCACCGTCCGGGTTCTGGCTGGCGTAGTAGGAATCGCGGTACAAGAACAGAACGCAGTCTGCGTCCTGCTCGATGGAACCGGAGTCGCGCAGGTCCGAAAGCTGCGGGCGATGGCTGGAGTTGTTGCCCTGCTTTTCCACTGCACGGGACAGCTGGCTCAGCGCGATGATGGGCACATTCAGCTCCTTAGCCATGATCTTCAGGTTTCGGGTGATGGAGCTGATCTCCTGCACACGGTTCTCGCTGCGCTGGCCGGTGGTCATCAGCTGTAAATAGTCGATGACGATCAGGCCCACGTTGGGGCGGGCAGGGTCCTGATTCACCCGGCGGATCTTTGCCTTCATCTCGGTGATGGTGATACCGGAGGTGTCGTCCATATAGATCGGTGCATCGTGCAGTTTTTCGGTGGCCAGTGCCAGATACTCCCAGTCCTCGGCGCGCAGCGCACCGGTACGGAAAGCCTGACTGTCGATACCGGCCTCCGACGAGAGGATACGGTTGGTCAGCTGCTCCTTGGTCATTTCCAGACTGAAGATGGCCACCGGCACCTTTTGCTGCATGGCCACGCGGGTGGCGATGTTCAGTGCAAAACTGGTCTTGCCCATACCGGGACGGGCTGCCAGAATGACCAGATCACCGCGGCCAAGGCCGGTAAGCACGGTGTCCAGCAGGCGGAAACCGGTGGGGATGCCCTTGTACTTATCCGCATCCGGGCCGCTGATCTTTTGCAGGTTGGTCAGCGTTTCCACCATGCTGGACGAAAGCGGGGTCAGGGTGCTGGAATCGCGGCCGGAGCGGATCTCGTAGATGCGCTGCTCGGCATTTTCCAGCAGAAGGTCGGCGT
>OFSC01000080.1_pt1 | contig 77345 bp, 103 predicted proteins | sample 1543201 | NCBI WGS metagenome assembly OFSC01 (sample SAMN04209228, study PRJEB22552) | human gut metagenome | biome: gut; material: feces | host: Homo sapiens | place: USA: Oklahoma
GCTCTGCTCTGCTCTGCTCTGCTCTGCTCTGCTCTGCTCTGCTCTGCTCTGCTCTTAGGGATTGTATTTGGTAATGTACTATTGTCAATAAGCTGTTTTATCAGCTTGTCAGCCTTTTCATTGTTGATGTAATACTTTTCATCTACATTATCCTCAAGATAGTCTTTCAACTTCTTTTTGAGTGGTATAGGCTGCGGAAAATTATATGAATAATTCCCTAAGAACGAAAACATAAAACATCTGTTTCTATTCTGTGCAACTCCGTAATTTTTAGCATTCAAATCTTGCCAATAGTTTGTGTAGCCTAAACTTTCAAGGAACTCCAGCCACTTCTCAAAATCATTGATGTTTTTCTTGCCGTGCACTTGCGGCACATTCTCCATGAATAAAATCTGTGGCAATTCTCCGTTGCTATCTCTGATTTCGGTTAGTATTCTTTCAACTTCCCACAACAGACCTGATCGTGTACCGCTGCCTTTAGACATTCCGGCTTGTTTCCCGGCAACAGATAGGTCCGTACATGGGAACGAGTAAGTAAGTAAGTAAGTAAGTAAAGGTTTCTGTATCGCAAACATTCAAATCTTCTGCATGAACCTTAGTTATATCCATTGTAGGAAAATTCGTTCCATGTACTGCGTTATAGCTTGCAATAGCATACTTATCAAATTCCACAACCCTGTAATGTTCAAATTTAGCACCTATTCTTTTTAAAGCCATTGCTTGACTTCCGTAGCCGGCAAATAGCTCTATCAATCGAATAGGCTTTGTTATTCTGATCGGTTCTCTTGTGAAGTCGAATATGCTCATTTGATTGTTGAAGTTCATACTGTATCTCCTATAAAATCACTTATATCCATCTGCTTATCTCTCTCGAATACAAGCATTTCATTCTTTGCTCGTTCGTAAAAGTTTCTGTCAATTTCAAAGCCGTAAGCACTTCTGCCAAGCTCTGCGGCGGCTCTTAGTGTGCTACCGCTACCGCAACAAGGGTCAATAACCACATCTCCTTCGTCCGTAAAAATCTCAATCAGCTTCTTAATAACCGCAACAGGTTTTTGTGCCGGATGAATCTTTGGTATGTCTTTACCGTCTTTCTCCCATGTGAACCAATTAAATACCATGCGACCTGTTCCTCTAATGTTCTTCCCGTTCTCGTCTGTCTGACAACCATTTCTAAATTTCGGAAGTTTATCACGATAAAGCACAAGTGCATATTCCGTAGCCCCTACGATACGCATATTTGCTTTTAGTACCTGTGGACTGTAATTCTTAACAAACACTAAAGGTATGTAATTTACAAATCCGTGCTTCTTTGCCGCCGCAATCAATGTCTGCAACTGTTCAAATGAGCAAAACACGATCATGCACGGGCTATTACTACTTCTTCCTCTTGAAATCGGCTTAGAATCTTCTTTCTTCAACATCTTTGAACAGAAATGGAAGTATTCATAAAGGTTGAAATTGAAATCAGAATTAAAAGCCGCTTTCTTTGCAAGTTTACTTTCTCCATTCTTATTATCCCCCCCGTTGTACCACATAGGATTGCTACCATAGAAGTTAGTTCCTACATTGTAAGGAACATCAGCTATAATCAACTGTGCCGGAGGAATAGCATATTTCTTGTAATTCTGCATAGAATCACGATATATCTCACATTTAATCTTCTTTTTATACATTCTAAATCTACCAAAAGGAAACCTAGGTTTTGTGTCCGGACAACCTTATTCCTTTCTTTGATTTTTAGTTAGTTACTGAGGTTTTCTGCCTGTCTGAAAATATTCATCGTAAGCGTCAACCGTATGGCGTATTTCAGCCATAGCCACATCAAGTGTTACATCTTTTTCATTCAAGGCTCTTTCTGTATAATCTTTAATTCTCATCATTAAAGATTGCGCTATTACTATATTTTTATTGTTATTCATGTTTGCATCACCCACTTTCTTCCTACAATGTGTCGCTCCAAACTTAGATTTGCCAACATATTCGTAGCAATCAACACATTTCCATTTGCCACTCTTTTTCGGTGCATCTTAACATCCATAGTATCTATGATTTTCGTTCGGATAATCGTTCCAACAATGGCAATCATACCCTTTATTCGTCTGTTCCACTATGCATCAACTCCATAAACTTCTCATACTGTTTCTGTGATACCTTGTTGTGCTTCTTATCGTCTCTAATTTCGATTTTAAGGTGCTTTTCTGCAATGTTGGATAATTCCCTCGCCAAAACCTTTTTACCTTGCTGTATGCCCTGCATATAGCCTTTAGGTGCCTTTCTTTCTCCTATTGAACCGCTTGCACGATTTTCTCCCTGACCGCCTAAACTGACATTCCTAAGCTGATAACCTTTATCGGCGTATAATCTGATATACTTTTTTTCCGCCTCGTCAAGTTGTGAAGCCGGAAGATTCATAAATTCAACTCGCCAACCATAAGGGTTCTTCTCTGCATCGTACAATCCGTGTGATCTGATACTTAAATCTATGTGTTGCTGATAACCGGATAAATGACTTGCCAATCTGCTGATTACATGTACCGCCTGCCCGATGTACGCAAACTTGAATCCGTTTTCATCCTCTCGAAGCAAGAAATATATACCGCTCTTGTCATTCAACTTAGGATTCACTTTGAGAAGTCTGTCTTTGTTATTTTTCTCAATCGCATACACTTGTCTGTAATTCGTAGCCACTTATGCCTCACACTCCTTTAAGTCGCTTGCTATCTGGTCTAAATCAGATACAATCTGTGCGAAGCAATCCGTTGGGTTCTCGCTCACAAGGTCTTTAATCGCCTGTACAACGTCGTCAACGCCTTGATTGTACTGATTCTGCTCGTCAATATTTACCACATTTTTCACTCTCCTTTATCCCTGCCGCCCACCACTTATAAAATTTAATATTTAATATTGAAATGTCCGTGTTCATTTACCCAATCAATAGCTTCCGCGTAGGTAATGCCGTTGTTTTTCAGAACGTACAGAAGGTTATGGAATTTAGGATGCGTTTGCTTTAAGCGTTCAAATCTGCTTTTCTTTTCTAAGTGACATCCGAATCCACACAGAACACATCCGGTTCTATCGCATCCGGTAGTATGTAAAATCGGTCTACCTAGTTCAAATTCTTCCATATCCATAAAATCTGAAAGATTAGTCTGCCCGGTCTCTTCATCATCTGTAACCACATCACCATAAACAGAACATATCGGCAAATTATTTTCTTTGATGTAAAGCAATACATCTTGTTCCGTCCAAAAGCTCATAGGGTTGCTGTGTGGTCTTTTTACATTGAAAGCATTACACCCATCCTGTAACCATTTCTGTCTACGCATAGTGCTTTCGCTTGCCATAACAGCTAAAATAGGTTTTCTTTTCGTTTGCTTTTCATAAGCAAATGCAGGTTTATGTTTCATTTCCATACAGCACATATCGCTTATATCAAATGGTGCATCAAGAAAGAATTTATATTTTTCTTGATTAAACTGACTATAATTTCCTTTTCTGTCTTTCAATTCTCCATTTAATCTGCGTAACCTATATTCTGAACCGCTAGGGATAACTCCCATCTGCAAACTCTTGTACTGTTCGTTCTGCTTGTCTATTCTCCTGTCTATTCCTAGCAGATCTGCCATGTAGCAAGCATACGGGACTGTCTGTCTGTCTGTCTGTCTGTCTGTCTGTTAAGATTGTGTTATTACATTTTTGGCTGTCAAGGTATTTAACGTATTTTCTTGCACCACTAACGCAATTTGAAACTTCTTTGCTTATCATTGGGAAACCATACTTTTCGCAAACTTCCGCAAATGAAATTTTTGGTTTCAAAACAATCAAATTTTGAAATGTCTGCGCAAATTTCTTTAATTCCGGATATTGCACTGGAACATCGACAAACACCAACGGAATATCTTTATATTTGCAAACGTTTCGCACAATGTCTACCAATACTGTGCTGTCTTTCCCACCACTGAAACTGACGTAAACGCCTTCTTCTCCAAACCGATCGACCCATTCAGTTATCCTTCGTGCTGTCATTTTAATTTTTGCAGAAAGAGGAAGTGATTGCATCTGATACAAGTCTGTCATTGTATGTTTATTACCCATATCATCAACTCCTACTTAAATGGTAAATCGTTGCCTGTCAATCCTGTCGGAATATCCATGAATCCGGCATCGGAAGGCATCGGCTTCGGTGCATCCTGTGTATTACCGCCCTGCCTACTTTCGCAAAATTCGTGTTCTTCGACAACAACGTCTGTCGTGTACACCTTATTTCCGTCTTTGTTCGTGTAACTTCCTGTCTGGATGCGTCCTACAATCGCAATCTTTGTCCCCTGCTTCAAATACTTTTCTGCAAACTCGGCGTTCTTTCCGAAAGCAATGCAGCTAATAAAATCTGCGTTCTGTTCGTTCCCAGAATTGTCTTTTCTCTGAAATCTACGATCAACTGCAAGTGTATATCTTGCGATTGCCAACGGTTCTGATGCCTGTGTGTATCTGATTTCCGGGTCACGGGTCAATCGACCCATCAAAATTACTTTGTTCATGTTTAATACCTCCATTTCTAATATGTTAAATCATCATATTCATTGCCCTTGACAATGAAATCCTCGGAATAAGACATCTCATACGATATGCCTGTCTCCTTACATTTGAACTCAAAACACGCTGCGCTTGCAATCCACCGACACACATACCGCTTGCCGCTCTTATCTTCGCAAATATCGTGTTCATAGATAAGCTCTCCATCTGTGTCTCTGCGTCCGGTACATCGGCAAATCGTGTCCTTGTCAATGATGTGTGCCATATCCATGAGAAGTTCCTTCGCAGATCGCATACATGCTCCCTCTGATTTCTCGATAATGAATACAAAATTGTCTTTCCAATCCTGTATCACAATGCCGCCATATACCCATTCTTTATTGTCTGCATCAATGGCTTTGCACTGCATAGCATCCTGTTTCATTCCCATTTCATAATTCCTTTCACACCAACAATCTTGGCAATAATCGTTATCGCCATCGTGAATAAACTTTTCTGCATCGGTTGTTGTCTCACCGCATCTGTCACACTCAAACACGTAATAGTCATACTGCCTACCGCAGTTAATACAACCTTGCGGACATCCAACGCAATCATTTTCTTTCCATCTGCTCATCCACAACACCTCTCTTGTATTTTTCACCAAGCTTTAGCTTAACTCTAAGCTTATTTACTTCTCCTTTAAGCTTCGCATTTTCAATTGCTAAATCTTTTAATGGTTCTGTCGTCAAAGAGGTGATTTTGTTTTCATATTCAAAGACATCATATAAAGATGTTTCGATCATATGTCGATTCATGCTGTAATACTTGGCAATCAACCCTTTAATTGTGTTTATATCCGATTCTTCCCCGGACAAATTATTTATTGCTGACTGATATTTTTCTATTTCTTCATGCAAATTTTCTTTCATCGTTTTATCTCCTTACATCAAAATTATCTGCATTTGACACATGCAATGGAACCGTTCTGTCCTGAATAACCTTACCATGCTTAATGCGTGTAAGAAGTCCAAGCTCCAATCCGTTATGCGGTCGCCAAATATGCAGGCAATTATCAACCATATTTACGTACTCGCTTTTCTTTGGCATAATCTGATATGCTTCCTCTTCATCATCGAAAAACGCATCTTTCAACTCGCACATTGCATTCCAATCCGGCAATCGTCCGTTGTACGGACAGAAACTTACGTGTTCATAACCTCTTTCATTGTTTGAAAAAACAACGCTGCCCTTATACTTTCCGACCATGATTTCTGCGCTGTACGTATTGATGTCGATTTTCTTCACGTAGGAAAGCGTTTTCTTAATCTCTTCAATATCTTTCATGCTGTCACTCCTTTTTATTCTCTGTAGCCGTCATATATTTCAATAAACGGTTCTTTCGTTCCGATGAAATCTTCTCCTACAACAATCTCTCCTGAAAGTTTTATAAACTCCATAAAATCTTCTGCGCTTTCAACATCGACATAAGCATCTCCATCCACAATTTCAACCTTATCCTTTAACTGTGGATATTTTGTTAAAATAGATTCTGCATCAATAATTGACGTTGTTATCAATCTAAATCTCATTTAATACTCCTTCCTTAAAACGGACACTCGTTCGGATTCCGTAGCAACCATTCCTTGACCGGCTCTGCAACGTCCACATTTGCATTTGGAACTGTTCTTTTCATCTTGCCGATAAATAAGTCCTTGTCAGCATTATTCTTCGACAAATGGCACATAATAACGTTCTCCAAGTCTTTGAAATTGTTTGCCTTGACAAAATCGCAAGCCGTGTCAATACTCATATGCCCCCGATATACGTGGTTTACCTTTGCGGAATCTTCATTGTCGATTAAATCCTTGTCATAGTTCACACCTAAGAGAATGTGAGTTATGCCTTTGAATCGCCACTTAATTAAATTTGTGTCGGTTATATAAAGCATTCTCCCCATCTCTGGGTGAGTTATCAAAAATCCATAACAAGGACATTCGCTACCATCTGCATTTGTGTGTGTCCATCTGCCGTCTAATGTTGTTAGGTCAAATGGCTGTACTCTAAAATCTCCATTTCCAATCTTCATAGGTTTTTCGCTTATGTATGGTGCAAATACAGGTATTCCCATATTCTCAAAATCTTTTACCGACTTGCTATGGTCTGAATGAACGTGGCTGACTATGCAGCCAACCACGTTTCTTATGTTCCAATTCAAGCCTTTTTTAATCTCTTTGATCGGTATTCCACAATCAAGGATAAGTGTTTCTCCGCTTTCGGAAGTTAATGTGTAGCAGTTTCCTGTACTTCCTGTGGCGATACATTTAAGTTTCATTTCACTCTTCCTTCTTTCAGTTTGTAATACAATTCACACCATTTAATTGCCGTTAAGGTACGTTCTGCGTCATGAAAATACCAACCATTCTTAGCCAATATAGCTGATATCCTTCGGTCAATCGCATATAAATTGTCAATCGACAAGTCCTCTGTATTGCCATTAAGAAATATAACCATTTTGCCTTGTGGCACTTCTCCATAGGCATCTTGATATATTTTCTTCTGAATAGGTAGCCACCAAGGTTCCCTATATCCACTTGCATGTGAATTTCTGCTGTCAACAACCTTTATGTAGGTTGTTCCGTTTCGACCTTTTCGCAATGTACCGATTTGGCATTGCTCTTTAATATTCCCCTTTTCAAACCTTGTAACATTATTCATGCCTGTTAATTTCAACCCTTTCGAGCATTTATCGCTTATCTGTGACACACTTCTGCAATCGCAAAATTTCTCGTTAAAGGCGGCGGTTAATTCAGCATAGCCACTACATTTACAAAAGTTTTTAGCAAGATAATCCTCTTGTTCTTGCGTATAATGAGTGTTTGTTTTTGCAGTGTTCAAGTGAACTCCGCACTTTTTTGTTGCGAATTGTTGTAAAGCATGTATCGATTTATCGCAGTTGAATTGTTTGTTGAAAGCAGCAGTCAATTCCCCATATTCTGTAAATTTTTTTTGATTACAAAAAATCCATTGTCTTTGCTCCTCTGTGTAAAATCTACTCATTATCCGAACTTCCGACAATCTTAGATATTGTATTTCCCTTTAATAGCTTTCCTTCAGCAATCAGCTTGTCTGTTCTAAGAACAACATCAGCATTGTTAATCATCTGCTTCGCAAGTCTAGCAACCGATTCGCTCTTTTGGTATTCTTCTTTTCTTTGCTCCGGCGACATATCTTCGCGATCAATAGCTTCAATATGCTTACCCAATATGTTCTGTAATTCTAATAATGTCATACTTACACCTCGATTTCATCATCCTGTGGGAACTGAAAATACTCGCTCGTTACCTCTTTGAATTTTTCACTGCTTAAAAGGCCCATAGCTCCTTGAAAAGTATTTGTCGTGGCTGTGTGATGATAAAACTCATTATTGCAATATGCTTCTCTAAGCATTGCCATAGCCTTAGTCGCCTTTTCTTTGGTTGAATATTCAGCTGCAGCGTCAATCTCCGCGCCCCCATATAATTGTATTTCTACGCAAGTATTTCTTTTTACACTGTTTTCATGTAGAAAAACCAAACTGTTATCGTACGGAAAATCCATTGTTCCATCCTGTGAAATAACTCTCATCTGAAAAACTCCTTTCTAACGTCGATAATTTTGCACTTTGACTTGTACTCAAAATCTTCAATAGGTTTTCTTTTGCTCGGACAGCAGATAAAATATCTGCATATTCTAGGTCTGACTGAATAAATCTCGCACTTTTCTTTCGGCTTATCATCATTAAGAAAAGGACAAGTCATATCTATTGATGGCGTGGCTGTCGGATAATTGTGTCTACGTTCCTTGATGTGATGTTTCTTGATGTACTTGTGTATTGTGTCAATCTCCTCTTCTGTCATGGGTAGCATGTTGCTACAACAGCCACCGCATTGAGTACATTCGCCACAACGGGTTAAGTCGTAAACACCTTTATTCATGTCATCCATCATTTTCTTTATACTTTCCGACTGCATTTATTCTCCCTTCATAAACTCCGGCTCTGCCGATTCTTCACTCACGATCTCTGAATCAACAACATCCTCGTCAAAGTCAACGGAATTGGCGTTTTCTTCAATCTCATTCTTCGAAATCTGATATACCTCATCCATTTCCATCTGTGCCTGTCTCGCCATAGAATCATAATTTTTCGGGTATTTTTTCGTCGCATTGTTGCACATCTTACGTACAATCATGCTTTCCGGCGTATCAAGCCACGCACCGCTGATATATGGTCTTGCAATCTCGCATTTAAGCATTTCATCAACGGTTTTGCATGATCTAAGAGCATTAAGAATCTCTTCTTTTTTTGCCTTAATCTCCGATTTCTGTTTTTCCGTTGCTTTATATCTATCAGCACAAATTCCAAAAGTAACATTCATCAAGTTTTGCTTAACATGCGCCATAAGATTGATTTTTACGCTGTCGCGGTCTGCCGAAAGATATGTGATATTTCCATCATTCAACTTCACAGGATATACAACCCTGACAGCCTTATCTGACAAGAATTTTTCTTCCCATTCCGGTTCTGTAACTGTAAGTCCTTTGTGTTTTGGTGGGATATATACATCTCCTTCCTTAATTACCCAATATGGATATACCTGTTTTACATCCTTGCCATAATTAGCAAGCAATGAATCGTAGCCGCTGCCCTCGATTCCCATTTCTACCTGTTTCTGCCAAACATCCTTCCCTGTCTGAGGATCAGTTCCAACTTTTACATTTCGTAACTGAAAATAACACTCTCTTGGATATGCGCTTGCATTCAATTTAAGAGATGCACAACGCTTTACAATCCCTCTTAAATTGCTTGTATCAAGGGTTCCCATACCGCTAACCTTTGGGTCGTTTTTGACAAGGTTGTAAATACTTGTCATTGCTTCCATAGCGCACTCTTTCGAGTAATCATCCATCTTCATCCCGCAAGATTTATAATCTTCAATAATCAATCCTGTCATTGCATTGCTCCACTCACTTAACGAAGTGGTAAATTCTTTCTTCTCTGCTACCTGCGTATTCTCTGCCATATTACTTTCCCTCCTAATCTTCTTTTACTTCCATTACTTCAACTTTTTGCGGTGCATATCCCTTCAAAAAATAATTTTCAACATTTTCAAAATTTTTTAGTGGTTCGCCTATTGGATACATCGAGCCTGTACTATCAATAAAACATCCGTCTTTAATCTCGTATATATGCCCGGTCATCATTGACGGAAAATAACCTTTTACAACAAAAATCTTTCCGTTGTAATACTCCTGCTTCGGATCCTGTTCTACAATCTCAATCATTTCATCATTGCACCAATATCCGTGATTCTTCACGCAATGACCGAAGCAATCATGGAATTTAGGTGATCCTTCGTCGAACTCAACCGCATAGTAAAGGTCATCCTGATTGCTCTTTTCGATGTACTCAATAGTTCCTGTTCTTCCACAAAAATTCCGTCCAAGCTCCATAGGATTCACAAGCTTCACTCTGTCTCCAGCCTTAAATTTACTCATACTCTCATTCCTCCATATCCTTAATAATCAGTTCCTTGTCGTCAGTTCTACGAATAACAATCAACTGTGTGTCAATCTCCGGTATTCTCCATGCATCCAGGGATTCCGTATCGTCAATAATGATTGGCATTTCCACGTCATTCTTACGCTGGAATGCACGACAAATATCAATCTCTGTAAGTAACTTCGCTCCGTGATTCATATTCCGGTTATATGGTTCTCCCTTATATATGAACTCGCAACACTCTTCTGTATCTCCGTTGATAAGCGGTCTGAATAACCGAACTTGGCAGAACTCCAAATACTGATTTACATTTTCAGAAAGAATCTCATTTTTCTTTCGGTCGAGTTTCTTCAATAGATCAAGGATTGATTCCTGATCGGAGATTTTCTGCTGCGTGTCTCTCTGTTGTTCACGAAGCTGTGATATCTGATTATCAATGTAATCATTGACCGATGACTTTCCGATTTTCTCCGTCACATCCAACAGATCATGTTGCAGTTTTTTAAGTTCCTCTTTCAAAGAATCGGTCAAATTTGAACCAATCGCTTCCTTATTATAAAGAGCTTCTTTTTCGTCCAATTCCAACTTGACTTTCTTGTATTCGGAAGTGTTCGTAATATCAACGCACACCGGCATACCATCTATACGATTGTTCAGCGAATCATATTCGATCTGTAAATCTGATACCTTCTTGCCAAGTCGCTGTATTTGCTTCTCTGTCTGTTCAATCTCTGCCTTGCAGCGTTCAAGTTCCGATTTCTCGAAGTTCCCACTTGCAACAATGTTGTCAAGTCTCTGTTTCTTTGTCTCTTCGTACCTCTCCCGGATTTCGTCGGCATTATCCAGCTCTCTATGGCAAGTAGGGCAGATTGTGTCATTCTCTCCGATTGTCTCTGTGTTGGTCCGCTTCCAATCTTCTGCATATTGCTCACGAAGAGCAACATGTCGCTTAAATTCCGATTCAAGGCTCTCTTTCTTGCGCAACAGATCATTTTTAATGTTCTTCTGTGCAATCAGTTCCTTATTCGCATCAAACGACTTCTGTGTAAGCTCCGTTCTCGTCTTGTCAAGGCTCTCATTTGCCTTATTCTGCAAGCCGGGCAGTTCAAATTTAAGGTTCAAAATCTCCTGCCCTAAAGCATCATGCTCCGCCGATGCATCCTTGATTTTCCCGTTTACAACTTCGATTTTGGATTCAATGTCTGACTTCATCGACTGCAACTGTGACACATCAATATTCGTCTTTTGCTTCATCAATTCGTCGATACGTGGTGCATATTCATCTGCAATCTGTCTAAGTCCTTTAGACGATGATTTTCCGCGCGAACCATTCAGAGTACGATTGCAACGCTCTTTTAATTCCTTAATTGTTCCATCCGCAAGCATCGGCACTATAGAAGCGAACTGTTCATCTTCCTGTGCGATATCCAATGTCGTTTTATCTCCGAATGTCCTTTCCAGCACTGTTCTCTGATCTGCCGGCGACTTTTTCAACAGTGATTGCGCATTCAAGCAATACTGTAGCTTGTCAGCATCCAAAAAGCCATCTTCAAGGAACTCTGCGTAGTCCTTAACTTTCTTTGGAACATCATTGACGTATGAATCCGTAATGTTTCCGACGAAGTCTCCGTTCTTGTTGATGCTTTCACGAAAAACCTTCTTCAGGTTTTTCTCTGTGCCATCCAAATCAAACGAAACTTCGCAAGTCGTCTCAATTCCTGAATAATCATTTCCAGATTCGTCGTGCGGTCGGATTCCTGTAATCTCCTTGCCGTTATCATCCCGGCAATTAAGCACATACTGTACCGCACGCTTGATGGTTGTCTTGCCGGATTCATTCACTCCGCAAATATCTGTTCTATTGGGAATGTCAGCATCAACAGTATTTGCGCCGAAGAATTTACCGAAATTCTGCAAAAAAATATGCTTAATTCTTATTTTTTTCATCCTTTATCTCCTTTCTCATAATTTCATCGATTTCGTTAAACGTCAAATCGTTCGAAGCCTTGTAAAACCGATCTCTGAATTTTTCGTCTGTAATCGATCTGCCAAGAATCATTGACCCAATCAATCGTGTTGTAATCTCGGCATCTGTGCCGCCTCTTACCGCTCCTGCATATAACTTGAACATCGGAAAATCCTTAAATTCGTCTGCCAATGTATCAACCGATACGTCCTTCGTGTTCTCGACATACTCCGCTAATCCTTCCTCGAAAGAAACTTCCTCATTCACTTCATCTTCCGAGTGCAGATTTTTCAAATCGAACATATTCCTTACTTATCCCATTTCTTTTATTTCTCCCTTCCATTTTTCTATAAATTCTTAATGCCTTACTGATTTTGTCATAGTTCCAATATCCGTATGTCGCAAGTACCATGCCGATAATTAAGATAATCTTCGGGATCGTCTGAAAATCATCCGTAATCGAATATGCGGCCGTGATTGCCATAATGCTTCCGGCTACCACATATGGATTGAATCTGCTCATTTTCTCGCCCTCCGAATATAATTATCAATTGTCGCTCTTCTTCCCGTATCCTTGTGAACTAAGAATAAATGGAACTCCGTTTCTCTCCGAACCATCCATTCATCTACGTTATAGCCTTGCGAATGAACGATTTCTTTCTGCGTTCTTGTAAGTTTCTTTGGCTGCTTCATTTATTCACACTCCTTAAATTCCCCGTCAACCAGCTTGTAAAACGTATTTTCCTTAATGCGTTCTCCGTCGACGTATTCAGTCTTTACGCACTTCGGAATCCATATATAGAATCCATTTTCGTTTTTCTCTCCTGTTTCAACCCACTCGGCAAGCGTTATCCAACTTCCGATTTTTGCTCTTGCGATAGAGTTGTAGCCAGCAGCCATAACTACTGAATTTTTTCCGATAGATGTAATCTGTGCGTAATCGCCGGAGCTTCCAATCTGTGCGGAATAGCCGGAGCTTCCAATCTTTGCGTAATCGCCGGAGCTTCCAATCTTTGCGTAATCGCCGGAGCTTCCAATCTTTGCGGAATCGCCGGAGCTTCCAATCTGTGCGTAATTTTTTCCATTGTCGTAGTCCGTGCATTCTTCGGCATTTTCAATTCTTGTTTTCTCGATTGTAAAGTCGACGCAAGCTTTAACAAATCCTTTAAGCCCCAACTTCGCGCCAATGTGTAATTTGTTCGTTTCACTCTTGTTTCCATCTTTCTTTACTTCTCCGACGGCTTCAACTTCAGCAAAATCGGAAATATCTCCATCCTCATTTACAAGCGGATAATAATCAAGAACATCATACGGATTTTCGCAGAAATGCATCATTCCAGCTTCGCAAATCTCTGTTCCATCTTCTTCGTATGTCGTGTTTTCCTTGTATTGTTTTCCGCGGCACGTCATATCTTTGTTAAATCCCTTATACCCTTTAATCGTTTCTCCCATTTTCAATCTCCCTTCCTAAAAATTTATTCACAAAGTACAGCTGCCCTTTGCCCGAAACCTTAGTTGTGCGTGTAATTCTTACGCTTCCATCCGGGTTCTGCACGTTGCTTTCTTTCACTTCAAACAATCCCTGTTCGACATATCTCTGCATCGGCATGTTTCGTGATGAACCGCTCTTACACAGATATCCATTGTTCCGAAGCCACTCAAACAACCGCTTCTGCCCAATCTGATAACCATTCTGACAAATCAATTTTGCCAAATCTCCGATCAGAATAGATGTCCGACTTGTTGCCACTGCATCTGCAAATATCGCTTTCGGTTTCATCTGTTCAATTCTTGCCTGTTTCTGCTCGATAATCTTGTCTCTTTCAGCGATCTTGTTATGTGCTACAAGCAACGCCTTTGAAAGCAATTCATCGTCAGATAATGTTTCTTGACCGGCTATATAACCGCCATTCTTACGTATTGACGGAAGAACCTCTGACGTTACCCATTTGCGAAATTTCTTTGCGTTTGGTTTGTCGCTTCTTAATATAACTGCGTACAGACCGCTTTCTGTAATAAACCATGTTTCTCCTTGACGGGGTAAGTCTAACTTACACCGTTCGTCATCATCTAATCTCGCAGAGACAACACGGCTGTTTGAAAGTTCTAATGCCTTGCACACATCAGGCAAGCAAAACATAGGTTCATTATTCGCTAATACTGTTCGGATTTCTCCAAATTCTTCATTATTAAAAATCTGTAATTCGTTCATGTTTCTCCTTTCTTGTGTTATAATTCCCTTATCAAGCAAGGGAAGGTGGTGCAATATGGATAGTAGTTGTTCTGAAACATTTGCGACATACGAAACTGTCAGCAAAGGAACGTATGTTTGTATGCAATGTGGCGGAGAAAACCAAAGTGGAATTATCACCATAAAGCATAGCGGCGAAATGTTGCCAGAATGCAAAGAGTGCGGATATACTACATGGCTTAAAGTAATGTAGGATTTTTGAACACTCTTTTTTCTTCTGCGAGCGTTTGGTCTGTAACCGCCAAGTTATCATCAACCAAATGCTCAACGAGGAACGTTCTTTTTACAACTCTTGTTCCATTTCCACATACTTGTGAAATGTGCAGATACATCTTTCCATCCTTGCAAAACGGAACAGCAAACATACTGTTAAGAAATTTCCACTTCACAAAATGCTTGTTAAAAAATGCAACTGCTCGATTTTTAACCTTGCTCACCAAATAGCCTCCTTCTTGTAACTTTTTAAGTTACTCTTTAGCAAAAAAAATATCCATCGGATTTGAAATGTTCAGCCTGTCTATCATAATCTGAATTTCGTCGCTTCCAAAAACGCCCTTCTGCATTCTGCTGTAAAATGTCTTTGGAGTTATCCCAATCATATTCGCAACATCTGCCTGCGTCTTTCCGTTTTCTGCTATGATTCCTCTAAGTTTTTTTGCGTTTACCATGTCTTATTGTCTCCTTCCTAACCTTCGTGGTAACTTTTTAGGTTACTATCATTATACAACATTTTTGTAACTTGTCAAGTTATTTTTTTCTTGACTTGTAACTTTTTTGTGTTATAATTGAATTACAAACAAAGGAAGGAGGATATACAAATGACAATAGGAGAAAGAATAAAAATGGCAAGGGAGAAAAACGGAATAGCGCAAACCGATCTCGCAATAAAGATCGGAGTAAGCAAACAGACATTATTCAAATATGAAAATGGAATTGTAACGAATATCCCAAGCGATAAGATTGAGGAGATCGCAAAAATCACTCATGTTTCTCCTGCTTACATCATGGGATGGGAAGATAATCTTAATAATGCAGATACAGATATTATAGCCGACATTTATTCTGATATGAATATGTTGGAAAGCGTAAAAAAACTTATAACTTTATCTAAAGAGCATAAGCAAACGATTTATGACAATATAGATTATCTTTACGAGAAAGAGGGGCACTAGATGCCCCATTTCTTTTTGAACGATTGAATCATTGAATATAAAAATTTTAGGAAAACTTCGTTTTCACATTTTGATATTTCTTCAACAACCTTTTCTTTGTAGCTACTCCCCATAGAAATGCCTCCTTTCTTGACAATTATACCACCGCTCTTATTTACAAAACAGACTGTTTTTGTCGTCAAACTTATAATATAATCGTCCATTATCGACAATCGGTAAAATTAGTGCTATAATGTGAAGAAATAAATACATGGAGGGATTTTTATGGATAACAACATGAACTATCAACAATTTCAACAACCAATCAAAAAGAAAAGGAATCCAATAGCAATAGTTTTAATTATTGTTTTGGCTTGCGGGAATATTGCTTTAGGAACTATTCTTTTCCTTAGCAATCAAAAATTAAATGACAAAATTGACGAGAAACAATCATCATGTGACAGCATTCAAAAACAATATGACAATTTGCTTTCCGAAAATCTTCAATTAGATACCGATTATGAAAAATTAAAAGAAGAAAACGAAGAATTGCAGGCTCAAATCGAAGAATTGACAAACCCAAAAACAGATTTAGAAGAATCAGAAGAAGCCGGGGAACTGTCTGACGAACTGAACACGTTTGTAAATTCAAATATGGAAGATGTCAGCATGTTTAGGTCGGACGTATCTTATGATGAAGTTGCAAGACATCCAAATGACTATGACGGGGAATTGTTGACATTTAGTGGAGAAGTAGCCCAGGTTATCGAGGGCGACGGAACAACAGAATTAAGAATTGCTGTCGATGGAGATTATGACGACATAATTTATGGAATTTACGATAACAGAATTTTAGATTCAAGATTACTTGAAGATGATAAAATACAGTTTTACGGAGAATCTTGCGGAATAATTAGTTATCAAAGCACTCTTGGAGCTACAATATCAATTCCGTCAATGTCAATTTATAAGATTGTAATAAAATAAAAAATAAGGCAGAGGTTTTTATCTCTGCCTTTGCTTTTACATATAGGGCGATAGCACTTAACTACCGCCCCGACCAGAATATTGAGGGGGATTCTGGTGTTCCTATTGGGAACATATTTATAATAGCACTATAACTTTGATATTTCTATCGAAATCGTGCGTCAAAGTTCGACATCTATTGACTTAGTGAATAAGAGACATAAATGTGTTATATCCAACAATTCCATCAACCGTAAGCTGATAGTCTCTCTGATACTGTTTTACGGCTGCTTCAAGATTTGTTCCGAAAACACCAGGACATTCAAGCTTGCAATCATATCCTTTAAGCATCAACAGAATTTGAACAGCAGTAACCATATACTGTTTTTCTCCACGCTTGACATAATGACTTCCAAGAGCTGTCTTAGAACCATTACCCCAGATGCCATCAACAGCAATTCCTTTCTTGTAATCAAGATTGATTGCTGTCTGCAAAACCTTAATTCCGGCTTTGATTGTGTTGACTCCTCGGATTCCATCAACAGAAATTTTGACACCAGCAAAATTATTTGCGTGTGTCTGTCCGTTTCTCACGATTGCATCTTTTCCCGGCACATTTGGAACTGGATTATTTTCCGGCTTGCTGACGTCAGCAGAAACAGAACCATTTGTAATATAGTCAAATGGATAATTCTTGCCCGGACATGCTGTTGAACCGACATCCCTGTGTCTAACCACTGTCTTGATTTTGTATTTGTTCTTTAAGTAAGCGACAAGCTCCTTAATCGAATTTTTCTGTGCATCTGACATTGTTTCATTCTCGAAGTTTCCTTCTGCACAAATTCCGATTGAATTATAGTTAGAACCAGAAGCGTGCGCACCGATTGCGTATTCAGGACGTCCTCGATAGATTTTACCATCCTTGCGAACATAAAAGTGATATCCGATTCCAGACCATCCTTTAGCTCTGTGTACGTTGTGAACAGCTTCAACAGAGCCATTCATTGCTGCATGGTGAAGAATAATTCTCTTTGTGCTTGATCTCTTTGATAAAGTTCCGAATTTTAAGTTTGTTTCAATAATGTTCATGGTTATTTACCTCCTAAAAATAAACATCAAAACAAGACCTACATGTTTCATTAGGTCTAAAAAATATATAAAGCCATTAGGCGTTATATCGTTATGCTACTCCTTTATGTTCGATACTAGAACCTTGTAAAATTCTCCTAAAAAGTTTTTTAGGAATTATTATACGCCTGCTTGTCAAGCCCCGGTCAAAATAAACTAAACTCGAATAAGCAAGACAAAAACTGCTTTATATATAATGTCAAATATATGGAGTTTTTATCAATGCAGAACCGATCCGAAATCAAATGGAAAATATCAGATACCGAATCCTACTTAGTACAATTCCTAAATGATGGACATATAGGATATTTTCATAGTCAAGATGGAGAGCAAAATTGGCAAACAATATTTACTAAATAATTCAGCGGTATTTTCGTCAGTTTATCCAACTAAATAACATACACATAATGTAAAAGTTGTTGGGCTATTTCGAGAAAATACAACCCTTATATTTGTTGCACTTGTGTTATAAAATCTTGTAGCACACAATGGAGCATTACCAGAACATGTTCCAACATATGCACTAATGATTTTGGCATTGTTTGGTATTCCAATATCACTATAAGATGTGTCCCAAGCATACATTCCCCACCATTCTGTCAACGATGTAATTGTATATGTTTTGCTAGAAATTTTGATGTCTGTGTTTGATAATTTAGTACCTATATTCGAGTTTAATGTACTTAGCGCACCTGTCACAGTACCATCGCCAAGCGTTGATATATCTGTTGTTCCCATCTTAGACAACAACCATCTTACATTTTTGAAGACAGTAGACACTTTGCTAAGAATCGAAGCGTGTGTCTCTCCGCTTGTAAGAAGTGCCGGTGGTGTGGAATCTCCTGTCAATGAATCATTAGATGTGAATGTGACAGTGTTATCTTGACTATCTCCATCTGTAGGTAACGCTCCTATGCTTGCGCATGTAATATTTACATTTCCACGCCCAAAAACTTTATCTTTCTCTCCTTTTACACCTGTTACAGGACTTCCGGCTAAGACATCCCATTTACCCGATTCTGTCTTATAAACATTGCTTCCGGCTGGCTCTGTATGCCCAATTCCCTCAACAAAATCAGATGTTGTTACAAACTCGTCGGAGATGTTATACATATCTCCGGCACTTGCAGATAATACAGACGGAAGATTTGCGAACGTTACAGTTCCCATTGGTCGCAATGCTCCGCTGAACGATTCAGAGATGGCTTTTGCCTGTTCATAATACTTCTTTGCGTTGGCTTCGGAAGTAGCGGCATTGGATGCACTTGTGGATGCCGCCGCCGCTTTAGATGTGGCTGTTGAAGCACTATTGCCTGCCGCTGTTGCACTTTGGGCTGCTTCACTCGCCTTTGTGCTTGCCGTAGATTCGCTTGTAGCGGCGGATGATGCACTCTTGCTTGCATTACTCTCTGACGTTGCAGATTTGGTTGCAGATGCACTTGCTGATGATGCACTTGTAGCGGCTTCACTTGCCTTTGTGCTTGCCGTACTCGCAGAATTAGCAGATGCGATCGCACTCTTGCTTGCCTGTTCACTGTAATACTTTGCGTTGTCTGTATTTTCGCCATCACGAACACCTGAACCGCCGATAGCGTATGATTGTGACAACTTTGCATTGTCGTATGCAGAATTGCTACTTGTCGTTGCTGAATTTGCCATGTTTGTTGCTTTGGCTGATTGTTCTGTAATCTTAGCAAGATAACCCGTTTCAAGCATCGCATCAGTAATTGAACCATTCTTAATAAATGCAGAAATGGCTCCTGTTTTATCGTTAATCGAAAATGCGATTGTCGCAGAATCCTCGAACTCGTATTGTGTAATAAGCGCAGACATATCTACATATTGTTTAGAACCATCTGATAACGTAAGAACAAGTCTCTGATTTACATAATCGTACGAAAAATTCACAGCAATTTTTTCTAGGTTTGTATCATAATCTACGTGTGAACCGTTCTTGTACGTTACAGTAATAACGCCTGTATTGCTATTTAATGACACATCTGCAACCATGTCATTTACGACTTGCATATCTGCCTTAACGGTGTCAAGCGTTATTATTCTATCATCTAGCTTGTCGATTGCACTATCGCCAGCATTGAGGTTTGTTGCGTTCAATGGTGTGTTTGTGCTTGGTCGATTCAACCAATTTATTCTATTGAATATCTTACTCCATCCTTGTGACATTGCTATCTACCTCCCAACTTCTTCTCTAACTCTGAAATTCTCTCGTTCTGCGATTGCACTGTTGCTACAAGATCAGCAATCAATTCCTCATATCGAATTGCCTTACCACCATTTTCCCCTGTGTCAATATTTGCATCACAGTAAACTCCCCAATCGCTCTGCATAGAATCGTGAAGCTCCTGTGCGATAAATCCATGATGCAAGCGATCGGATGTGCCATCTTTATACTTGTATTCAACAGGATTCAAGGCATAAATAAAGTCACTAGATTTGTGTGTGTCTAGTGACTGAATATTTATCTTGATGCTTTTGTCTGAGGAAATAACCGGCGAAGATCCCAAATATGCAGTTCCGTTCGTAAAGAAACCAGCCGTTTCCACTTTAGCATAATCTCCGGTTTTTGGGTATCCATCTTCATATACTCCAACGCTCGTCGGTGTAATTATCGTGTGCCTTAATTTTGCTCCAAGAATAGATATTAACTCCTGCATAATTAAATAACCGACATTGTCTTCATATCCTTCTGCTGACAATCTCATTTCTGAATACTTTTGTCCATTGTAATAAAATTCACTCTTAAATGTTTTTGCATTGATGTCGCCTTCGATGTTTGCGTCATTGCAAGTCATTTTTCCTTCTTTTGTAACGCTGAAATTATCAGAAGTTATTGCAATATTCTTACCTGTAAGATTGATTGTTCCTCCGGACAGAAGATTGATTACATCACTTGCAGACAGATTTATATTATCTGCGTCAACCTTAAATTCTGTTCCGCTTCCTGTATCTCCGATAAGCGATACTTGAACAATTTTGCCTGTTGCAGAATCCACGCGTAAGACAATTTGCTGTTCAGTTTGTTCAATTCTTGTAGACAGTTCGCTTTCTGCGTCCGTTGCGCGCTTAACTTCCGATTCCAACCCCTTTTCTGTCACTTGCACAGAGGTCTTAACTCTCTCTGTCGTTTTATTCAGACGTTGAAGTTGTGCGGTTACACCGTTCATATCGTTTTCAAGCATTTCTTTACCTTTGCATAGATAAGCATCTCGAAGTGCCTTAATTCCGGTTAAATCACGTTGAAACACATATGCTTCAAATCCATATCCGTTAACTTCTCCGCTGATAAAATCGCCACACTCTACGTATGGTTGTCCCTTTATCTTTGACGAATTGATCGGCCTGTATGATATGCTTGATATCTTACTCAACAGCGCATTTGCAAGTGCCATAATCGTCTCGTGTGTCTGCCCTATAATTACGAAGTTATCTTGCACGTAATATGGATTTTGGTTATTCTCTGTGATTACCTGTGCGCCATCTGAATCCACGATTATTACTCCGTCGATATTTGATGTGAAAAAGTCCTCAACAAGCGGATGCTCATACATAAGTGACGTAGAAATATTGAATGAATTTTCACTATCTCCACTTCCGGCAGATGGGTATAAGTCGTTTGCCGGGAATAAATCATCAGCCGGCAACAACATAGAAGATTCAAGTGACAAATAATCAAGCTTGCCATATCTATCCATCCGACCAAACACACCGCTAATTTCACATATCTGTTTCATCAGAGAAAGTCCGTTGATTCCGTTTGACGAATCAATTTCCTTTGTAAGCATAATATTATCTGCAATCAGCGTGACATCGTTCTGTTCCACACCGACACACTCGCATAAGCTATCCCTAAAATTCTTAATGCTGATAGGGAATGTAAGGTTTTCATACCAATCCTTCACGTCCACATCGAAATACCGCATTTTATCGTATGCGGTCAGTTTCTTATAATCTTTCCCAGCATATTTTTCTATCGTTTCCACATAGAAAACGCCCAACGGAATCTCCGTTTTGTTGGTGATAAGCACAGGTTCGATCTCATATCCTTTAATTCCACTATTCAGATTGAATACCGTCAATTCAAAGCTGGATGCATTACAACCGCCGAATTTAAGCTGTTCTTCTTCACAAATTGATTCGTGCAATGTCATTTGTTCCGATAGCACATCCGAACCCTTGATAGTTGGAAATGCATTATCTTTGAATCTCACTTCCAATTCAATCGGTGTGCCATCTTCGATATATAATTTTTTAATCTCTTCCGAAATCTTAATCATACTGTTTTCACTCCATAAGAAATCCATGCCATTCTTGTTGATAGATACTTGATTTCCTTTTCATCAGCAAAGTACATAGTTGGTTCAAAATCAGCCATGTACATATCACTTGTCACATACTTATCCAATTCAGGCACATATACTTCAACACTTGCTTTTTTCTCAACTGCATTTGTATAGTTGGCTTGAATATTCGCAAAAATGCTTGACACCTGCGTATTATCAAGCATATTTCGTGTCTCAAATTCAACTTTCGGTGCAGTATTTTCCAAAGCCGTTCTATGTAAAATTCCATTTACATCACGTGTTGAATCCAAGTCTTGTCCGTAATTCGTTGCCTTGTAGCTTTCTGCCTTAATCATCGAAAGCGGAAATATGTAATTGCCAATCTTAATTAAATAGCCTTTATATGCCATCTAACCACCTCACATAAAAAGGGCAGACACATTTACGTGCCTACCCTATAAATTCTTAATATAACAATGGATTTGTACCTGTCCGGTTGTACGCTTGCCGGTTCGACCTCTTAACGCTCTCGAATATATCATTTGATGATATTCCTGTATCTTTTGCAAGAAGTTGTCTAAGCAAGTCATTCTGCTCACGCAATAACCGGTTCTGATCTGCCTGTGACATTGACATTCCATCTACAATTCCGCTTGCAATGTCTGTTGACATCCGACCGGTATCAATAACTGTCGACGTGCTTGTTGCCACATCTGTATTGATTGAAGATGCAATGTCCGCTGACATATCAGCCAAGTCTTGCAATGGGTCTGTAAACTGCAATGATGTGTTGAACGCAGATGTCAAATCCGTAGCCATTCCGCTTGCATCGTTTAACAACTTAGGCATGGCACTTTCCATACCTAAACCGATGCCGGGTGGCAAGAATTGACCGATTTCTTTATTCCATAATCGAGACGGAGAATGAATACCAAACGCACGTTTTAATGCGGATGTCAATCCTCTTGCAAGAGACACGATACCTCCGACAAGTCCGGCTGGGCCTGTGCTATTCCATTTGTTTGTTAAGCCGATTCTAAGTCCGTTGACAAGGTTCGCTCCGATTGGATTCCAATTCTCACGTTGAATTATTCCGCTCGTATTCTTTGTATGTTTTCTTGTATCGGATTCAACACCGCCCCATTGATTATTTGCTCCACCACGAAGTCCTCCTAAAGCGCCAACAAATGCGTTAGTCACGTTCTTTCCACCGTTTGATGAATCTACTTTCATCTTAGCAAATTTCTGCGCCATATCGGTTGCCATGCCATTAAGAGTTGTGCCAGAACCATTTTTCATGCCTGTAATTGCATTTATCACAGATGTTGACATTCCACCGGCTTTTGCGATTGCGTCAGACGACATACTGGAAAATGCACCAATTACAGATGCCGACAAAGTATTAGAAGCACTTGTTCCTCCGGTACTCATGGCGTTAAACTTTCCAATAACATTATTATGCATAGCAAGTGCGTAATTGCCTACCGACGACGACATATTTGACATGCTTCTTGTCGTGTTCTGCGACATTTGAGACATCGTAGAACTTGTTGTGTTTTTCGTGTTGTTCAATCGCTCTGTAAGCTCTTGATAAGCACGAATAACAGGCGTTTTATTTTGCTCTACATTCTGTTTATACTTGTCGCCATAATTTGACATATTAGACAAGTGGTTTTTGGTCTTGCTGTCCGTGTCATTTAGGCTCTTTGTCAGGTTCTCGTATGCTCGAATTATGGTTACTGTGTTCTTGTACTCGCCTGTCTTGTACTTGTCGCCATAGTTAGACATCTGCTTGGCGGTTTTTTTGTACTGATTGCCATAATGGTAAAGTTCGTCTGCTGCTTTGCCTGTTACAGTGTTTGTATTCTTTGTCTCGTCTCCGATTCTACGCATTGTAGGCGGAATCTTTGCACCTAATTCTTCTGCTGTATCAAGTGCTTTTGCAAATGCATCTACACTATTCATACCGCGATTCATGTTGGTTTCCCACGCATCCGCAACAGCTGCAGCATTTTTTTGAGCTGTTTCCGTTCTTTGATTATTGAATAATTCCAAAGCTCGATTATAAACAGACACGTAATCTGTGTCGTTTGTGTCTGTTGGGTCGGATGGGTCTAACGATCCTATATTTTTTACATAATCTATTGTTTTTTCTACCGCAGAATCAATCTGCTTGTGAAATTGTTCGTATATCTTTTGCCCGATTTTATATCCGATGATTGCCGCGCTTATTCCGGCAAATAAAGTTGTGCATAAAGCCGCTCCAATTTCATATGCAGTTCCGGCGCCGAATAAAACCGACACATTTGTCGTCATTCCTGTCCACGCAGTCCCCAAAAGTCCTTTTATAGAACCTTGGATTGCGCTTATTGTGCTTGTTGAAGCTGCCGCACTTGCCGCTGCGCTTGTCGCACCACCTGTAATAGCTCCTTTAATTGCATTTATTGCAACATCCGATAATTTAACCACTCCAATAGCAAGAGACAAAGAACCGATAGTAATTCCTATTGCTTTTGGAATACTAATATTTTCCTCTTTATCGACAAGCCACTTTGCAACTACATCTGCAAACTTACTGAACGGTGTATTTTCGTACAGCCAATTTCCAACCTTAAATCCAATTACCGCTGTTGTAATTGAGATAGAAATTGCTTTGCTAAGAGGAATGGTTTTATCGCCAATTCCTGTTGATATTTCCTTTGCAAGCAAATTCTTTAACACGCCTGTGGCAATCTCTTTACCGCCATGCATCCATTTAAAAGCACCGATGGCAATTACAACCGTATCAAGGTCTAATTCGGTAAGGAAATCAACACCACCTTTTAATACATCCGACCATGATATATTTTTTAAGGCAGTAAATATTGTATCTTCGATTCCATCTACCCAACCATTGATAGCCTTTGCAAACTTCTTAAAATCAAAGTTTTGGAAAAATCCGTTTATTCCATACGCAATGGACAACCCAAGGTCGTCAAAATCAAAGTTATCTGTAAAACTAAGCGATGCAGTAATTGCAGTATTTAATGAATTTGCAATAGTTTTTCCTGTTGCATAGAAAAGTTGTGGAGATATAAGGCCTGTTAAAAAGTCCGCCAATCCTTTACCGAAATTCTCCGCACCCTTGTAAGCACTATCCCAATCAATGCTTTCAAGTTCTTTCGTCAGATTTATTCCGATGTATTCTCCGAGTCCTCTAAGGTTAGAAATGGCACTCTTGTAAAGTCCGTCTGTCTCTGTGACGTTAAACTTCATTCCACCACTTGAACCACCGGAAGATGCACCGCCACTACCACCAGAACCACCACTACCACCGGAACTATCGTTAGGCGTATTCAGTACATTCAGTTCGTCGAAGCCTTGTAATTGTTGCTTCAACTTTTTTGCATTATCAGCCGCTTTTCCTGTGCCGGACGCAAGGTCGTCCGCGCCCGTTGCTGCATTCTCGAAATCATCTGCAAGTGCGCCACGTTGGATTTCCAATTTCCATCCGAATATTGCACCTAAAGCGTTGACTATGTTCTCTGAAAAATTGATAACCGCATCCAAGCCTTTGTTTAATGCTTGAAGAAGTGGTTTAAGCATATTGATACCGGCATTTCCCCATATAGCACCAAGTCTCTTGAAGTTCTCACCCAACAATCGCACTTGGTTGTTCCATGTATCAGCGGTTCTTGCAAAGTCGCCTTGTGCCATGGTAGTTTGCGACATGACGTACTGATACCGTAACATCGTCTTTTCAGCCTGTGACATTGAATCAATGTTTGCGTTCATGCCATTATTCAACGCCCATTGCTTCAACGTAGCCTGTGTAAGATCAAGACCATATTTACGAAGTGGAACTACCATTCCGGTATATACCGCTTGTAAATCTTCCGCAACGTCGGCTTGCGACTTATCATAGAACGATGCAATATCGCCAGCCAGCTTTGTAAGATTCAAAGACACATCTGCCATATCATCGGATGCTTGCACATATCCATTTGTGGACTTTGCAAGGAAGTTGTTCGCATCTCCGACTTGCTTTGCGGTGATGCCCATAGCAAGACCCATTGATTGATATGTTGATGCATATTTTTTGAATGACAATTCGGACATTCCAAGCGTATAAATCGCATTCTTAGCCTGTTCTTCGACTTTATCCATAGATGGTCCGAAACTGTGCGATACTACGTTCTGAACCTCCGTCAAAGCTCCACTTATATCTATTGCTTTACGGAATACTCCTAACGCTCTGAATAACATCCAATATGTCGCATATACTTTACCTATTGCAGATGCAAGGTTGAATGAATGCTTCGATGCTTTCTTTGCTGAATTTCCCCAGCTATTTAGCGATGATGTAAGTCCACGTGTCACACTTCCGACACGATTACCGTTTGATGCAAGCTGTCCGATCGCCTGTGTCATTTGGATAATGTTTGCATTAACTGTCGGTGCGGTTGACATTGTTTGCATAAACCGCTTCAATGCTTCCGCAAGTGCATCAAGATTTGCGGCGGTCTGTGCGGTTCTGTTTCCGGCAGATGCAAGAAGTCCTAACGCCGATGCAAACTGTATTGTATTCTCTGATACAACGCCAGCTTTTGACAATGAATTTATAAGTCTTTTAAGGTTTGCACCTAAAAGCGGTAATGCTGTGCTTGTTTCCTGTGCATTTGCTCCGGCACTTGCTAATCTCGACACCGCATTTACAACTTGAATAGTATTGCTTGCAACACTTTTAGAACTACTTAGCGCAGATGTAAGTTGATTTATGTTTGCGCCTAACTGTGCAAAATTCACGGAGTTAAGACCGCTCACATTTGAATTTGACAACCTTGTAATTGAATTTATAAAATTCACAAGACCTTTGTTGTCAAAATTTAAACCGCTAAGCGTTGCAATTCCACTTGCAAGCGGTGTAAACGTGCTTGATAACTGCGATAGCTTTGTTCCATCCACCGCTTCAAATTTCTGTATTCCCTTTGCAATTCGTGTAAAATCGGACAGTTTAACGCCTTGGAAACTCTGCATTGCGCCACTAAGAATATTTACGCCACTAGCCAGCTTTTGCAGGCCTTTTGTGTCTACACTACCAAGAGATTTAGACAGAACACCCAATTTATTTATGAGTTTGTCGATTTCGTTATTCGCCTTTTGCGCTTCCGCCCCGATTTTAATTTGCAAGCTATCAATTTCCGTTGCCACGATTCCACCAACTTTCTGTCACATAGTAAAAAAGACGGTACAAACTTATGTTGTACCGTCTGTATTCTTCTCAACTTTTGGATGCTCTAATTCATAATTTGCCTGCATAGCAAGAAGTCCAGCCAAAAATGCTTCACGTTGCTTTTGCAAATCTTCTTCTCGCGTTTCCATAGCCAAAATAACAGGTTTTTTCATGTATTTGCCTTTGGGATTTTTTGCGAAGTTTGCTTCGATTGCAACCGCAACTGCGGACATAGTGTACTGACCGTTCATCCAATTAAGAGCATCTATCTGTTTGATTTTTTGCTTATATCCGTCACGCACATATTCCAACTTACGCGGATTCATATGCTTAAATTCCTCATACGAAATTCCCATAGAATATGCCGAAGGGAAGAAACCCTTCCATATTACTTCGTGGACGCTTTGGAAGGCTTCTTGTGGTCTTGTGGCACTACCTTCTGTGTCTGTTCCGCATTCTCTTCCTGCTCCATTGCCTGATTCATGGTCTCGATCATTTTCTCGATTCCACTCATCACGAAAAAACCATCATCCTCCATGCATGGCATCAACACTTCGTTGTACACGTCCGTGCAAGATTTCTTTTCCTGCTTCATATATTTCTTTAACAGAGCTTTTGCTTCATCCATAGAAACCGGGTTATGTTCCAAGCATCCTGCATAAATAGCAAGCACGCAAATCTTAGGAATTGTGGCAAGCATCTCACTTGTTCCATCAAGCATTGCCACCGCAATATTGTTTCCTGCCTGTGCCGACCGTGCAACATAAAGACCGGATTTAACCTCAAACATTTTCTGCACAAGGTCACCCAATTCTACTGCATCGAAACCAAACTCTAACTTATATTCTTTTCCATCAACTGTAATTGTTTTCATAATTAAATACCTTTTACCTTTCCTCCTATGTCTTTCACATAGGAAAGGGGCAGACCGAAGTCCGCCCTTTCTGTGCAATGTTTAATTATTCATCAACATACGATGAATAGCTGTTTACCGCATTCGATTCTTCGTCACTCATCACTGCGGTATCAGAATCTAACGAGTGACTAACTATTCCCCCGGTGTAAATGCCACGGATTCGTCCATTCCCTTATACTCTTCAATCGTAAGATTCATCTCGATTGTAAGCAATTCGTTCTGTCCGATTTCCGGCTGTGGAATCTGCTCCGGTGGCTGTGCTACAACAAAGAACGACTTCTCAATTCCCGGAATGATCGTCTCAAACCACATTCTCTTTCCACCAGACAATGCCTTGTACTCTGTGATAAGAGCCTGCCATTCTGCGATTGTCTCCGCCGTAAAGTTTACTGTTACAGGGAATGAACCACCTGTGTCAGCACGTCCTTTAACGTATCTTGTTGTTGTATCTTCCAACGCAGATGCATCAATCTGTTCCGGGTCGATCGTGATTCCACCCAATGCGTTGATACGTGTCAACTGCTTAAAGGATGTTGGTTTTGTTCCGGCGGTTGCTTCTGTACCATAGCCGAATGTAATTTCAAGTGTTGAAATACCTGCTGCTGCCATCTTCTTTTACCTCCTTAAAAATATGCATAAAAAAAGAACCCGAAAACAGGTTCTTAAATTATTTATCCATCAATCTATCATTTGCTCCGAGTATTCTTCTAAATCTCGCAACGCTTCTGTATACTGTTCCGTCAGACTTAAATTCCGGCATTGACGTTACTTCAAACCTCATTGTCTTAAATACGTCTGCGACTATTGCAAGCATAAGCTTCGCATCATACTGTGATGTGTTCGTGAACGTTTGAACCTCAAACGTGGTTAAAACACCATTGATATTTTGACCGTCTAGCGTCCGACCTTGCTCTGTTCCTGGCAATTCGTGAACGTATATAGTCGGAAATGTTGGTTTTGACAATCTGCTTTCGACATTTGTTATCGTAACGCCTTTTTGCCACTTCATACTCGGAAATTTCTTTCTCAGCCTTGGAATGGCATATGAATTAAGAATACCAAAAACCTTTGTTTCATTTTCATAAGCCCATGTGTTATCAACCATTCTTGAATACCTCTTTTACAGTTTTCTCGACAATCTTCATAAGTTGCAGCGATGTATAATACATAAAAGGTCTGCTTGGCATACCTTTTGTGATATGCAGTTTTCCATCATCTCCGATGTAAGTCCAATAATATTCGCCAGCCTTAACAAATGTATCTCCATTTATAGATATGTCTTGCATAGCCTGTCTAATTGTCTTACCGCTTGCGTAGTTCCATGTTACGCCATCCGGCAATTTTCCCGGATAAGGTGATTGCTTACCTACAATTCCGGTTCCGAACTCAACGAACATCGCATGATCTGTACCAGCCACAACCGCCCATACACCACCGCCCTTGACACTTCCAACATATTCAGAGTGAATGCTTTTAATCAAATCTTGATTAAATATCGCATCAAGGTCTGCAATCTGTACTCTCGCAATCTCTACGCCCTTTTCAGCCAACTTTTGCGCTACCATTTGACATTTATACGTCAAACTATTTTGGTAGTCTCTAAGCTGTTTTATCGCGTTTTGAATGCTTGATTGAGACAGACAATTCATACTGATTGTCTTTTTACGTGCCATGCCATCACCTACTCTGCGTTCTTCACATTCTTACGGAGCAAATAAAGGTCAACTGTCAATCCCTCATCCGCCACACCTTTGACGATGTAATCTGCCGACGTTGAATCAATGATTGTCTTTTCGTTGTCCTTATAACCGACTTCCGACCTCTTCCATATCAATGCACCTTCCACGAGCGGAAATGCGTTTTTGTCTGTGACTAACTGTGCATAGTTGGTCGAATCATCTATTCCAAACTCTTTCGCGGTTGCTTCGCTTAGCTTGTTGCTTATGGATGAATAAAAAATAACAGGCTCCGTATATGCTTCAATCGGTTCTCCTGTTACTTCTGGTATTTTATTGCCATCTTCATCCAAATATGGAATAAACGTGCCATCATCGTCTGTATATCCGGTATATATGATATTCCCATCATCGTCACGTCTGTACTGCGGTTGCAATCCAAGGCTAAGTGAATACATCATCTTTTGCTTGTTGATTTCCAACGACATTTACTTCACATCCTTACCGAAACGCTTCCATAATTCAGATAGCTTTTCCCATCCGAACATGGCGACAAATGCAACAATAAATCCGGCAATAACGGATGCAACGATCATATACCATAGCATTTCAGCTTTGATATACTGCATATAAGCGATGAACGCTGTTACAGTAAGAGCGATTGAAAGCACAAATACAACCAGGTCTGTTGGTACACTCTTAAATATGCCTTTAATTACCTGTGTAATTACAGACACAGTAAATGCTAAACCTCCAACTACAGCAAGTAAAATAGTTGCGTTGCTTAATAATTCCTGCATTATTCTTTACCTCCGTTCTTTAAGTGTATTTGCTTAATTTCCTCATACATTTTTGTTATCATTCCGTTTCCGCCAAGAGCGTGATAAGCGTCGTACATTTCAGAGAAATTCTGATATGCGTAAGATGGTATCTCTCCCAGCGAAACGTATTTATCGTGGTACTCTATAAGCTGCACACGCAAAAGTAACATTGTTCCTTTGCTGTTTGCATCCTTATCTTTCTTTTGTTGCTTTAGAAGCCAGACAATATATCCGAGCATTATCGGAAGAACGACTGTATATGTCTGTAACAAAAACTCTTTCATTCTGTAGCTCCTATTTTCTTTTAGTTGATGTGCCGCCCACCACCCTTGATGCACACCGCCTGCTACCGCATCTGCACTGCAAACACAATAACGCACAATCTTCTTTTATAATGCCTTTACAAACGGATATACACCCACAAACAAGCTGTCTCTATCTCTCCAATGGCGTGATACTCCATTTTCTGAATAGCTTGTCATGTAGTTCTCGCCAGCTTGTGAATAGTCGTACACAACAAGGTTTACTATGACACCCTCAAAAAAGTTCATATCTTCTTCAATCATTTCCTGTGTGTAAGAATCCGGGTAGCACCGCTTTGCAATAACATCTTTTTTTGCTTGCTCAATTAGTTGTTCAATAATCGGATTGTTTTCGATTTCATCAAACACAACAACATCTTTTCCGTCAGCTTTCTCCATATGAAATTGTTTCAATCTGATTTTGACTTGTTCCAATGTTGTCATTTTTATCTCCTACAATCCGAATTTTGTAATCAGAATCTTTTTTAATTCTGAACCGTTAATTTCTTCCGCGTTGTCAATTCCGTACATCTTAGCCAAGTCTTGTAGGTCGGCGGTAGACATACGGTTAATCTCTGTTTTTGTGTAATTTGACGTTGGTAGCGCCATATAATTAGAAGGTGCCGGATTTTTGCTATCTTCCGGCACCTCGTCACCAGCCTTATACCAAACGCCATCCTTAATAACAATATACGGATACTTCATGGCGCCCTCCTACTCTTCCGAATGAACCTCGTAAACGAAAGTGCTGTCCATATTTTCGTAAGATGGAAGGACAACCTCTGATGCAAACATAGACATCTTCATTGGTGGTCCATACTCAACCTTTGTTGCAACAGTAATACCTGTTCCATACTGCATAACATCGACATCCGCAACCTGTCTAGCGGTTCTTTCTTCCGGTGTGGTTCCAAACCAAGTACTGCCAAGACTGCCCTCTGGAAGAAGTGTAACCTTGTTGTCCGGGTAGAAGTATTGTTCCTTGCCATCATCATCAATGTACATCTTATCGTAAAGCACAATAGTGAGTTTTGTTCTCTTTTGTACCACTGAAACAACAGTATCATCATCAACTTCAATAGTTGCTGTAAGGTTCTGTGCAAGAATTGAGTTTCTTATCTGTGCATTGTCAAGCAGATATTGAAATGTGTTACTGTTCATAAGTGCGTATCTAGCAATCTTGCCCTGCTTCTGTAACTTCTTTCTTGCGTTGTTAAGGTCTGTAAGTGGCTTTGAATTAGCTGTATCGCTCCACATACTTGTGCCGGATAATTTTGCGTAATGGTCTTTTGCGTATGAGCCATCCTTGTCATAATCGTAAGCATACTGAACACCATCACTTATAATGCCGATTACTGGATGCCCTGCATTTGTAGCAAGAAGTGACATTCTCATGCGTTCTGGAACAACTTCCGCACCGCTTACAAGATTGTTAGTATCGTCATATACGCTTGATAAAGCACTCGCAAGGTAAGGGTCATCTGCTGATTGAATACGCTCAATTTCAAGCATTTCTTCTTCGCCCACTGTCATTCCCTCACGGAAAAATGCCATCTGTGTTTTTTCCTTGCTTAGTCCCTCTCTGGCTCTAAGAGTTGGAATTGTATCAAAGTTAGATGGTGCAAGAGAAACTGGAAGTCCTTTATGTGTCTTAATCCAGCCTAAATCAAGCCCCTGTTTTTTTCTTTCTGGAAACCATTGAAGTCCAAGATATGGAATCTGATTACTAGCGTTTTCTGTTGCTGATAATGCAATAGACTTGCTATCTAATACTTCGTTAATTAACATCTGTTTACCTCCTTCTATTATTCAAATACAATCATTGGGAGAGCTGTCTTAACTGCTGCGTCATATGTAACACCAGAGTGTGCTTCTGCCACCTTTGTGTTAAGGTATGCTTTCTTAAGCAGTACGCCCTGTGGTCTGTCCTCTGTTACATCAAACCTTAAGATACCCACTACTGTAGCTGTATTGTCAGCCTTGCCATTTGCTCCGATTGGAGTACCTGCTTTGACAATCTTCTTGCCCTGTGCATTTTTAGTTGTTACGCCGTCAAAATCAAGTGTTAATGGGATTGCTTCGTTAGGCTCTCTCTTTAAAATCTGAACATCTCCTGCGTATGAAGTCTTTTCATACTGCATATTCATTTCCTTTGCCATTTCTTACCTCCTGTTATTGCTGAATGTAATGTGATAAAACGTCATTGTTTTTAGGTGCATTAGATATAAGGCTTTCTGCTATCTTTTCAGCATTTGTCTTATTGTCTGCACCGTCTTTATTGCTTCCACCGCCCGGAACATCTTGATATTTAGCAATCTCCTGTTCCTTTGCCTGTGCAGCGGCTGTCTCTTTGTCGGACATAATTTTGCCAAGGGATTCATAATCAAGGCTTCCATCATCCTTAACGACTGTCTTTGCCTGCTCCGCAGTAATCTTAAAGTTTGTCATTGCCGCTTCTCTCTGATCTCTGATTGCATTATTTTTTTGTAACTCTGCGATCTGCTGATTAGCAGCATCCAAGGCTTTATTTGCCTTTTCGATTTCTGACAGGTTTCCAGCTTCCAATTCATCGAGTTTCTTTTGTAACTCGTCCGCTGTACTAGCCTTTTCCCTGTACTGCTTTGCCTTGTTCTTCTCCGTCGCAACTTCTGAATTGTTCTGATTCAACAGATTCGTGATCTGATCGTCTGTTGCATCCGGAAATAGTTTTAATACGTCATCTCTTGTCATAATTACCTCCGTAAACTCACGCTTTTGATACCGCAGGTCGCTCCTGCCGAGTTTCTCCTATTTACCGCATAGGTGCAAAATTTATAAAAATAAAAGCAACTACCGATTATTCAGTAATTGCTTTATCTTTCTTATTCATTTGATCTACTATTTCTTTTGCTTTTGCTTTTTGTGCTTCTGCATCATCAATAGTCTTATACAGATTTTTGAGATACGGTTTTGATAAGTTAAATGTCTTTTCCGCGTCTCCCCACAATCCTACTGTTGCTATCGCAATAAGCGGATGTATGCCAGCTTGCAACAATACTGTAAGTGTTTGTGCCTTGGTGTACATATTATCCTGTGGACTATGATTTATCTGTACATCAAAATCTCTTGTTGATAGTTTCAGGTCGTTATCATTCACTCTAAGAATATTTAACACAACATTTGCAAGTCGTTTTTCTGCCGATTTGACAATCGGGTCTTTCAGTTTCGCCCTTGTCTTAGAAAAATCCCATCCATTACGAAGTTCTACAGCTCCTTGCGTATCTCCGCCGGTATTCCCTTGTTTATTCGGTATCGCTAGAATAGATAGTGTATTATCCCATATATCATCCTTTGCGACTTGACATTGTGTTTGATTTAATTCCTGTGTCATAATATCGACATCGGATTTATTATCTCCATTGTTTGACTTAACTGCCAAAGCATGGCTTTTCTTCATTTTCTCGAACTCTGCTTCGTCGATTTGGCAATTCACAAATTTTATCCAATACTGCACAAATTGTTCAACGCCATCCATTCTATTGGACTGCATATTGTTTATTGCATCCAGCATACCAATAACAAGCTCGATATCGGAAATTCTTTCGTGATTGTTAGGGAACTCAACAATCGGTATTCCGCCGTATGTGTGAAGTTTGCTCTCAATCAATTTCCCATCTTGAATTTTATAAGATGTCGTATCGGAAAATGCTAATTTATACCAATTTCCGTTTTCGTCTTTCAACTCCTGAACGGAAAGCATCGGCTCTTCTGTGCTATCGTTATAGATTGAAAAAGTATTCATGGGCGTTGGTGCCACAATTAAAAATGGAACATCTGAATTTGCTTTAGGTCTTGCCGCCTTAAATGACGTTCCTGTTGCGGATTGCCACTCCCCAGCTTTGATGTCTTTTTCTTGCTTGTTTGCATCTGCCATAAAATCATTGAGCATATCCACAGCCTTGTTGACTGCTTCATCATCTTTTCGGCTAATGAATTGAATCGGCTCGCCGTAGGTCTGCCCCACTTTGAACTGAACAATTTCGTATGCATGATTTTCCACGATTCTGTTTGTGATATCTTCATTTGTTAACTTCTGTCGATACAAAATCGGTTGATCTCCCTTGTAATAATTCCAAAGATATCGGATAACAGATTTGTTGTAGTAAAATGTTCCAATGCATTCTCCAATAACTTTGACAACATTATCTGCGGTTATCTTATCAACGCTTGTATATGCAATTTTTCTTCCATATCGACCTTGAACAAGGTCTTGGAGATACATTCTGTTATTCATTCTGCCACACCTAAATAATCGTTACTCCGCTAGAAACTTCTCTTTGCGGTCTGTCTTTTATCTTTATCTCGTTGTCTACTGGATTGAATGAAATTCTCTTTCCACATTTCCGGCAACTATATGTCATTATGAACGTTGACCGTCCATCATAGATGCCTACTTTACGTTTGCACCTCGGACAGTAAATTGTTTTACTTTTCATCTATGCTCCTAAAAAATTGCATTAAAAAAGCACCGCGATAACGTCACGATGCTTTTCCAAGGATTTTAATATGAAGAAATTGAAATGTCTTTAGACAACATTTGCAGTTTAACTATACTATATGTGCGGTAGCGAAACAATATGCAAACATACGCAAAATAACGCAAACTTACGCATAATATAATCTTCCGAACATTTTTTCGAATGTTTTCATCGCCTTTGATTTAATCAAATCAACTTTTCGTGTACTGCAATCTTTAAATTTTGCACATTCTTTGATATTATATCCATCCACAAAGTAAAGATGTAGTATCTCATACTGTTCCATATCTTCCATCTGGTCGATCTGCTTAATAATTTCTTGCTTCTTAGACACGTAAACATCAATCATGTGGTCGATTTCTTTCTCCGTATCAATAATCTTCACAACTGTATCTCCCAACTTGTCACGCTTAATAGAAGTTTGCACTCGCTCGCCATCACCGTTTCCACCTGTAGATGTCGCAATTTCACGTAGCCTTTTTTTTTCTGCAATTTTTCTGTCAATCTTAATATCAAATTCTTTGATCTGCGATAAGTATTTTGCCGTTGTCATTTAATAGCCTCCTGTTCTAAACGGATTTGCCGTTGCTGTTGCCGTTGCAAGATTATTTGGATTTTCTATAAACATTTCCAACTGTGTAAGTCCATCGGCAGCATCATCATGTTTATTCTCTCCTATTGATACAAACATAGTCAATTCATCCATAGCCGCTTGATATTCGTCGTTTCTTCGATATCGAACAACGCCTAATTCTGCATCTTTCTGTAACTGATCTTGTGTAACCTTCTTTGATTCAAGAAAAATAAATTTTCGTTTTATATCGCCAGAATATGCTATGATTTTTGATAGCTTTTCAACTTTGTTTGGTGCTTTCCTACTTGTACACGAACATTTATATTTCTGATCCTGTAGCCGTTCATCAACATATTGGCAGTATAATTCTCCACCTGTGTTTCCCTCAAAGCGTGTTTGCCTTATTCCGTTTCCAATGATTCTTCCTACCACCAAAGGCAATGTAACTTCTTTTGCCCCTTTATTGAATACCCAATCATAGATATATACATCGCCATTATCATATTCTGCACCAATCGGCATTGATAAACTATCTCCTCCGCCCCATGCAACATCCACAACTCCAATACGGCGAAAATCTCCATCCGGCAATATTCCATTAAAATATCTTAATTCGTCCGTAGGGAAAAGCAATCCTTCGCGCACGAATGGTCGCTGCATAAATTTAGCTTCCCATTCAGCCTTATCAAGTTTTTCCCTCATATCTCTGTAATATTCCGTAGAAAAACCATTTATTTCATAATCAAAATTACTTTCGTCATTTTCGTCAAGCGCCGGTATTCTCCTAAACCTATACTCTGGATTTCCGTCATAAGATTTACGCAATCGCTCCAACGGGTCAAGAACGTTCCATAATGTACCGACCATCAATTCCCTTGCTCCGTCATTTTTACGGTCAACCATCTTATTCAGATATTCTTGATACGTATTTTCCATTCGAGTAGGGCTAAGAGAATGTTCACGATCTCTTACCAAGTCGTCCACATATAAATATCCATCTTTCGATACATCAACCGCACCGGTCCATGTTCCATCAATACCTCGGCAAGTAACTGTTGCGAATCTATCTGGATCACCCAAAGTAATTGTAAATTCATCCGCGCTTTTGTCTGTTACAAGAGATTTATTTGCATATTCTGGATTCCAAAAGAAAAATAATTCATCAAATGTATATTCTTCTGTCGAAAACAAATTCATAAGTTCCTTATAAAATCCTTTTGCAAGGATTCCAGAGTGTCCGCCCATTGCAGAGTGGCTATTTGGTCTACGCATTGCAACCCAGGCAAGGAAGAATATACATATTGTTGATTTTCCGACACGGGATGGCATTGACAAGCCGTAAAATTTGATCTTTCTGTTTTCCAAATCTTCAAGGTCTTTTACAACAACATTCAAAGTCTTTCTTCTTGGATAATAAAACCGCTTACTCCAATTACGTTTACGCTCCATGTAATACATAAAACTCTCGAACTTGTAATAGCTTTCCAATTTTAGAAGTTCATAATATTTGTCTATCAGGTCATATGGCGTATTATGTTCTTGTGCATATTTCTCTAAATCCCATATAGTTCCGCCTGTTTGTTTCATGCAGAACTGCTCTATAATTCCCTTAGATATCTTCGTAAGTTGTAACCCATACTCAATATCCTTTTCACCATTTATAGCCACCTTACAGGCTTCTACGTAGGCAGATATTACGGATTCATCGACAAGATGTGTCTTTATAAAATTGTCATATTGATTTATTGTGTTGATTAGTTCTTTAGATGCCAAAGAAAAAGCACCTCCGCTCATTCAAGCAGAGATGCCGAAAAGAAATCTCTGCCTATAATTGTTTTAGGTTAGCGACTAACTTCTGTTGTTAGCCGGTAATTGTATTTTGTTAAAAAACGATTATGTCTCTCTCTAAACTGTCAATCGGTCTTGTCATTTCTATTTCTGTACCATTTAAGTCTTTTGTTCTAAGGCAAACTTCCATAATGACAACCTTATTCCTATTATTAAGCCATATTTCTGTTTTGTCATCCTCAAACGGATAGCACTCTCGCATTTTCTCAATGCAGTTATTCATTTCTGTTATTTTCATAATATCACTCCTAGCAATTTATCTTGATTCCCTCTGTCAACACTTCTGTCTTATCTTCATTCAGAATCACATTTCCATTTTCATCAGTTTTATGCCATTGAGCATCTACGGTAATCATCGGTTTCTCGTTTACATGACCGATAAAATGCAATTCCATATCGGTGCATCTTACCTTTTTGCCGTCAATATAAACCTGTGCAAATTTCCCATCAGACGTTATCATGATTTTTGGTTTTTCTACCTCAATCGGATTGAATTTATAAATTGATTTCCAAGAATCTTCGTACCATTCGTCAATATAATGAATAATAGCATCTGCATAATATGTCGGTTTACTCATTGTTTTTGTTCTGCTGCATAATACTTTTTGATAATTTTCAATAATAAACTCGCATTCAGCTCCGTTATACTCATAATCTTTATAAAACCGATAAAACGATTTCAGATTCTTGATGAATTTAATTAGTGCTTTCATTCTCCCACCCCATATTTATCAATCAATTCATCAGTTATTTCCTCGACATTTTTTATATCATCTTTGTCATATCCGAAAACAGGAGGATATAAACAATGATATTTAGCTGATTCTGTTTCTCCTGTGCTAATTTTGCGGACTGTTACCTCAACTTCCATTCCTTCAAAAGTAGTTTCATATGAAACGCCACGTTCTTGTCCTGTAAATTTCACTCTTCCACCAGCTTTCTACCGCACACAGGGCAATAATTTACATCTATCGTTCCAGGACATCCGCTATCGCCTGTATTTATGTACAAGAAAATTGTTCCATTTTCATTCGCAATAAAATCCTATTGCGTCATAAGTGCATCCAAAAATCCTGTTTTAACATCAACTATTTTTCTACATAAGTCACACATATCTCTCACTCCTATATTCGTTTCATGTAAATATTCTCTCTGATCTTCCCGGAAAAGAAATGCTGCAAGCTCTTAGACACGCGCCTGCCATTCATCTTGTAGTCGGTTGCAAAGTAATCATCAATCATCCACATATAATCTTCTGCTTCACAATCAACTACTTTGCCGGTCGGATGGAAATATGCATCGACGATACTCTTAATTGCACTTTCTGATACGTCTATATGCCTTATATCCGATTCTTCTTCGTATCTGCTGATAAAATATTGAATAATGTTTCTAAGGTCGATTATTCGGCTTCCTAACGTGTTCGGCTCTGCATATCGACTAACAAGGTTCGGAACATCATCAATTCGATATTTAACATTGCTTTGCCCGACCGCCTTTTCGGGAGAAAAGCATAATGTTCCTTTTCCTTTAGGAAAAGCATAAGAGTAATCTTTAGTAGTATTCTTTGGTATTGGTCTGTCATATTGTCCTTCTCGACAGGACATTTTGTCCTCTTCGGAGATTTTATTAGAATCATAAGCCTTTATCATCTCTTCAAGCACTTCAAAATCTATTGAATACCACTTTGTTTTATCAATGCACATCTTGTTATAATTTGCAGAAATAACGATTCCTTTGTTTTCAAGACGTGTGAATGTTCTTTGTATTGTTTTTTCACTCCAATAAGGAAAATCATTTTCTCTCCACTCTGCGTAAGAGTTATAAACCCAATATTTGCCATCAATAAAATTCTTGTCAGCCTTTTTGTTGATTTCAAGCCAATAATTTAACTGATTAAGAATTATTGCTTCGTTCAGATCGCCCAATACAAGTGCTAAATCTGTATTTACAATAAGTGTCTTTGACTTATCTATAAATAAATCTCTCAAATTCATTTTATATTACCTCCTGTGAAAGATAACAGCACTCCACTTGTGCTTAGAACCTGTGAACAACAAATCAGCAAACAGGCGGTCACAGTTCCGCTTTTCGCTTCGTCAAGCTAGTTTGCTGTTAAGTGTAGCAGGTGGATTCGAACCACCATCCGGCTTTCATCGTTGTTTTCCGAGCGCTCGCCACTCTGCCATTGAGATATGCTACAATGTGCGGTTTCCGATGCAGACATTCCGCAATGCGGCGTTCTCAGGCATCGGCATTTTATTGATTCGGCAGGGAATACCGCAACGCCTGCCTATCCGGTCGCTAACCGGACTCTTGATGCGGTGTGGATTTGCACCACACATGGCAATCACTTTTTCACAACAGGTAACACCAATACAGGTTCCTTTGCCGCCTTTTTAATTCGGCAATTTGTTCTTAACCAAAGTGTGGATTGCCTTATGCTTAAGCGTTTACCTATTCCGCCACGCATCAACTGAAAAGCAAGATGGTTTTACGGATGCAAAGATAACCAACAACTAAGCTCCGATTTTTCATTGCTTTACACGTCCCTTTGCAAGGTAATCGACACGGAAGACTCGAACTCCACCTATATCGCAATATGCGAATTATGCTAGCCAATTACACTACATGTCGATGTGACAAATCCTAGTCACAAATAAGTCGAAATTGTGTGGTGCACGCGTGAACACCGCGCAAAATCCAAGACTGTTCGTTAGTCACGCACCGCGAATCAGTGACATAGAATCAGACAAGATATTACACTCACGACCCGATAAGAAAATAGTTTGTTGCGTCAAAACGTATTCGTGGGTATGCAGGTTGTGAGATACGAAGCACCCGGAATCGAACCGGAATTTACGGGAAAACGTGGGGTGTGTAAAACCGTATGATCTGCCATTGATCTATGCTTCGTGTTCGCATCCTCTTGGGAATGGGAAATGCGCAAAGGAGAAATGTGTGTTCCCCATGGGATAAAAGGGGTTTATACGTGCCGGTATTCAACCGGCAAAACCCACCGAGCCTTGTGACGGCTCTTTAATCAGCTTTCCGCTAGTGGGTTACGAAAGGAGGATTCCAAAATGAAAAACATTAAGAATCCAAACTGCCCTAGTTGGATTCGAACCAACAAATGCAGGAGTCAAAGTCCTGTGCCTTACCTTTTGGCGATAGAGCATAAAAACGCTTATGCAGCGTATTCTGACAAAATCCTGTCTAAAGTCGGTCGTGATACACCGATATTCTTCGCAAATGCAGACTTGGTGATCTTACCGGACCGGTAAAGAATCAAATTGCTGTCAAGCAATTCACTATCTACAGTTTTCTTTGTGCCGCCCTTGTATTTTCCTTCTTTCTTTGCGATAGCGATTCCTTCTGCCTGTCTCTCTCTGATATGCTCTCGTTCGAGATTCGCAACGTAAGAAAGAATCTGCAATACCAGATCAGCGATAAATGTATCTGTCAAGTCTCCGGTTCTTCCGATAGTCGTGTCAAGTAACGGCATATCGAGAACCCTAATGTCTGCTTTGATTGTCTTAGTGATTCTTCGCCATTCATCCATGATCTCATCATAGTTTCTGCCAAGCCGGTCGATAGACAAGATAATGAGAACATCGTCACTCGTTAAATTGGCAATCATAGTCTGATAATCTGGACGTTCAAAGTCCTTGCCGGATAACTTATCCATGTAAATCTTTTCACATCCGGCGTTTTTTAGTGCTTCTAACTGTCTTGCAAGGTTCTGTTCCTTGGTTGACACTCTCGCATAGCCTATAATCATAAATACACACCCCTTATCTTTAATTGATATGGGTATTATACCATAAAATGTAATGCTTTGCAATGCTTTGCAATGCTTTTTATTGCTTTGCATTGCAATATTTATCCGTTTATGTTATATTATGCTTATGGAGGTGTAATATATGGCTAAAAAGCAAAAGCAAAACGATGCTCAAATAACAGTTCGTGTTCCAAGTGAATTACGTGTTGATCTGGAAGCAATTGCAAAAAAGCAAGGTCGATCTCTTTCTAATCTCGTGATACACATTCTGAAATCTTATGTTGAAAATAATTAAGTCGCAAATCAGCGGCTTTTTTATTTTTCTGACAATTCAATATATTTATCCAGATACCATTTAGCCTTTTTGACATCTTCAACGCCATTTTTGTTGTTATGCCTGTATATGTACTTAAAAGCATTGCACACGCAGAAGTCCATCACGGCTTCTTTGCCTTGCGTTTCTATCATAACGTCAATGCACTCAAAGTTTCCTGTCTCATAATGCGACGGATGATTGACATTATCTGTTACAGTTCTTGTTATTACTTCACATTCGCTCATCATATCCACCTCTTAACTATCCGTATTGCATATACGTGAGATAAAATCCGCTTTGCAAGCGTTGATACCGGGTTTCCGTCATATTCCTGCCTTGAATACAGAGAAACAAGGTAAATCTGGTCTGTGATTCTACACACCTTATATCCTGTAGAACGGAGCCGGTGTATGTCTCGATACGTTATCATGCTTCTTCTACCTCGTCTCCCCACAGCTCCAGATACTTCTGAACGTCATAATCACCAACTGTTCTTTTTGCATAATCTTCGTTGATTGGAATAATATTTGAATAACTGATCTTTTTTTCCTCAACAATGTATTTGCATATATCAAGGTTGAAGCTCACATATTTCTTTGTTTTTTGTAAGCAACGAAACCATCTTCCGTTTTTGGTCTTAAATAACGCAGCCTTATCTTCTTTACAAGAATCTGAATACTTAAAACAAACAACTAACTCTGAATCTTCTGTGCTGTAAAGAAGTCCGTTACAAATGCGTTGTGAGTGAATAATTGTTGTACGAGGTTCAGCCTCTTTGTTGTCTCGTACTTCTCGATTTTCAATTTCTGAATTTTTATTTTTTCGCTTTGAAAATAATTTCATCTTTAATCTCCCATTAAATCAACCCTTTTTTATTTTTTGAAAAATTTTTAGAAATCAAAATGCTGTTCCGTACCCTTCATTCATGGTTATTCACTCCTTACATAACTATATATCCGTTATCTGTAAAACCCTTATATATAACAATCATATATGCATTACATTTATATAATTTAATTATTTATTATATGTGTATGTGTAATGGTTCTATATATTTATATTATATATAATAGGGCTTTTTGTTTTGAAAAATGTTTGTGGTGCTTAGTAGGGGCGTTTTCCGGTCCCTGTCTAACCCCCACCCCCTATATTGGAGCTGATCCGCTGCACCTGATCTATTGTCAATTTGCACAAATAAACCCCAATATTTAATTGTAAAAACTAAGTACACTCTGTTTTTACACTATCAACAACTATATCTTGTGGTTTTGGCTCTATCTGTGCTATATCCTGTGGTTGTGTGTCTAATCTTGGAAGCTGTGCAGCTGTAAGCGGTTGCTGTTGCCGGTTGGCATCGCTCGTATATGGAGAAGCCCAGCCGAATTGCCTATTGAGTACAGCTATCACGCCAACTGGATTCTTGTTGCCGGTTACAAGCTTATTGGATAGTGACTCTTCGCGATTTTCGCAAAGTTTTTTGTATATGCTCATGCTCGAAGTGCTTAATCTGTCCGGTTTACTCCATGTTGTAATAGTATCTTTGTCTATTCCTGTCAAATTACAAAAACCCATAATAGATACTTCTTTATCATATAACATAGACATATATATATAATAATCACATATATAATTTAATAGATCATAATTATATCTATTATAATTACTCATAATATTATTATTTATATTATATATATTGCTCTTGTCTCTCAATATGTCTTTATCTCTAAATACATGGCGTTGAATATATCTAAGGCATGCATTGTATACAGATTGAGACGCGGCGCGCATGTCCTCGATCTCTTGTTCTTCGCAAAAGATGCGCAAATACATAGCTATATCATTTTCAAAGGTTTCTATATCTCTTTCTTGTACCTGTTCGACCTGTTCCATGTTCGCGCCTTCCTTCCTGATCTTTGGCAAATAAAAAAGCCGGCTAGAAATAAATCTAACCGGCGAAAGTTTCATATTTGCGCCCTCTTGCCTTGGCTTGTCTGCTTATGTACTCCGGGCGCATCTGTACATAGCAGATATACAAGCTTTATAAATTGGCTATACTATACCACTATATCAAGTATATGTCAATAATTTATACCATTATAGGCTCTATATCTTGTATATATGGCTTTTATATGCCTACCAGGTATATAATTTATATATAAACAAAAAAGCGACTATAAAAGCCGCTTTCCTGTCTTTTTCCTAATCTTCTAAATACTGCTGATACAAATTATCCCATGCTTCCGCGCCAAGATGGCTTTCAAGATATGCCGATGCCTCAAAAGCTTCTTTCTCTTCGTGGTCTAACACGTCGCCGATGTCAACCGTGTATTGCTCTCCGTCAACATTCACCCATACTTGGCAATCATCATTTTCTACGCCGTTACCATCCAGCGCTTCCGCTTGGAACTCTTCAAAGGTCATTTTATAAGCCTGTTTGGCTGCTTCTTCCACTTCTTCAGAAGTGAAGCAACCACCGAATACATCCGCCATATTATTAAAATCTGTCTGGCTGATCTGCTCGCGTGCTTTGTCGCTCAGCTTCAACCCGTCCAGATAATCAGCAACCGCTTTATTGAGTTTCCGGAGCTGATCGCCTCCCCTTCTCGTGATCTCGTCGATCTGGTCCATCGTCATTTCTTCGTATTTCATAATTACCACCCTTCGCCATTTGGCGCCCTTTCGTTTTTGTTTGATCTTATTATAACGCTATCGTTATATTATGTCAATAGTTTTTCCTACTTTTTCAATCCATAAACGGACATTTTCCCGGATCGCCTTGATCCGCTTGATCTTCTTTGATTTTTTGCTGATCTTCTAAGTGATCAAGCACACATTTAACTATAAATCCGTTCAGGCTTTCTCCTGCTGCCGCTCTGATCCGCTCTTCATCTTCTTTTTTGAATCTTACAAGAGCCTTGAAATATGCATTTTTTTCATATTTAGCGGTTGCTTTTGCTTGCGCCTTTGTTGCCATAATAACGCCACCTTCCTATATAATGATAGCGTTATTATAACGCTACTATATATATCTGTCAATGCTTTTATAAAGATATCGTTATTATAACGATACTATATAATATAGAAAGAAAGCTACATATAAAGATAGCTTTATACATATTACACAATGAATATATAATGATAGCGTTATATATTTGTGCATTATTCCGTCTTGCAACAATATAACGATAGCGTTATACTATAACCAAGTTAAGAAACCAAGCACCAAACGAAAGGAAGAAAACAATATGAAAAATTACAAGATCACAGACAAGGCAACAAAGGCAATTATAGGAGTTGTAGCGATGACACCAGCGCAGGCACGCAGAGCTGAAAAGGATTTTATTATAAAGGAGGCATAAGACATGGAAAGATCTATTTTAGAAAATATGGTATTTGCTTTCATGGTCGGAGAATTAGGAATTGAACCGATCACAGCAAGAAAAGAAGTTGAAAGAATGACGGATGAACAGTTAGAAAAATTTATTGATTAGCCGAAACGCTCCGATCTTGGAGCGTCCACCGCGGGATGGTCTCCCGGTGCTGATGATGGCAGACTAAAAAAGGCGGCACGCCTACCAAGCACAGCCGCCACCAATCAAAAAAAGAAAGGTAGCTATATTATAGCACAGGTAAAAAGAAATGAAAAGAACAAACAGCAAAGAAGCAATGGAAGCAATTAAAAACGCAATTATCGAGAGTTACGAAGCAGCCGAAGAGTATTACACATATGACGGCAAGGAAGCAAAGACAGACTACAATGACATCTGCAAAGACATTTTGACAGCGTTTGAAAACGAGAAGGTCAAATATGATTACCAGTATAGAGCCGGAAGAGTTAGCAAATATAATTTATTTTGTGATTGGATGGCTGGACTTGCAACGGGTTTTCCAATTTCTGAAGATGTTTTTCTGGGCTCTGCCGTTGATTGGCTCGCTGATATTTTAGACGAAACAGAAGAGGAAAAAGGCAGATATACAGAAGAAAAAGCAGAATCTACAGCGTGCTATCTACTTTATAGAGAACTTACAAAACACGCCGCAAAGTCGAAGAATTAGGCAAGTGCAGACGGTGCAGCGTTCCGGGGTTCGATTCCCCGGCTTGCTTTTACCCGGAAGGAAATAATTGAAAATATGGAGGTGCGGAAAATGAAAAGATCTTTTATATTGCACTTGAAAAATGGAAACAAAGTAATTACAGAAGCGGACGCATTCCGCGAAGCAGAAAAGCAGGAAAAAGCCGGGATTTCTCCGCGTTATGCATGGCGCGACGGCAAAACAGGCGAACCGATCACGCCGCCGGGGTGGCTTGTATGGTCAACGTATGCGGATGGTGTTGGTATCGTTTATCGCAGGAATGACGGGAAAATGATAATTGTTGCCGGATGGCAAGGCGATTTTTGCTATATGTGATTTTTGCAACCTTGGAGCATTGCGCCCGGTTCGATTCCGGGCGGTTGTTTTTCGCTCTTTTTGGGGCGTATTATATTAAAATAAAGGGGGTTTTATTGTGAAATGCGATAAATTGCTACAGGAAGCAAACAAACAATATAGGGATATTATAGCGTCATTGGACGCTTTTAAACGCGGAGAAATCAGAGGAAGCAAAGCAAATGAGGACATCATGCGCGCATTTGATCGCGTTGGCGAATCAATAAAAGAATATGGAAAGCAATAGCCGGGATTTTCTCGGCTTCTTTTCGTACCTTGACAATTTGATAATATAGGCATATTATAGCCTTAATTATATCCATAAGTGTATTTATATGCCTTGTATGGTTCGCGTGGCTCTGTGGGCGTTCTACGCGTTCACAGGTGCAAATATTCGCTTGTTATAGCCTTTAATTTGTGCGCTTTGAAATTCTGCAACCACGCCCGGACAAGATCAGCAAGACAGACACCCGGAGAAGTGCGCCCGGATTCCATCGCCGGAGCATGTCGGAAGATCAGGACACCCAAACCGGCGCAGCGGTATATCTGGAATTTTTGCAATATGCCAGCGATCCGCAAAAGATCAGCGCAAACGATCAGCACGAGCCCGGACAGGCCCCGGAATAGATCGCCCAAGATCAGCCGACAGGTGGAGATCAAAAAACAGGCATTGAAATTGTGAAATCGTGAAATTTCCGGCCAAAATCTGTGAAAAAATTTTTTGATGGTCATGGGAATATTTAGGAAACATAGGGGCGTTCAAATTCTGCTGGACTAAAATTTAGAAAATCGAAATTTTTTTGAAAAAATTCTGAAAATTATTTTTCTTTGGTCGTGGCAATTTCCTATAACATAGGGGGATATTAAATTCTCGTAGACCCATCCGACACATTTTGAAATCCAAATATCAAAGATTTTGCAGAATAATCGCATTTTCCTAGCTCTTCTATCAACTTATCACGTGTCATTTCCGGGTTTGTCCGGCGAACATATTTAAGCATTTCATCTATTTTATCCATATCTTTTCTCCAATACGTTTTGTAAAATATCATCGGCAAGGTATATAATATCTCTACCATAAAGAGACATAAAATCTGCAATTATCTCTTCTGTCGGCATATCAATATGGCAATCATAAGAGAACGAATAGCAATGCACTAATTCATGGCATAGCACCTTGTTCGTCATATAATCAGACATACCTCTTGCAATACTAACCGTCTTGTTATTTCCGTCGGTAACGCCTAACGTATATACGCCATCCGACCGGCGCAATTTTTCGCTATTCGGACGTACAAATTGCAATATCCAATTTTCCCCATTTATTGTGAATACCATTTCTATATACCTCAAATAAGGCTATGAGCATTACACCCATAGCCCATATAAATTACATCTTGCTTACAAGTGTCGTAAGTTTTGACTTCGCCATGTTCATTTCTTCTTGCGACATACCGGACATCAAATCTGTAATGTCTGCCGAAAGCTCCTTCATGTACTTTTCAAGTTCACGCATCTTTGCTTCCTTGTCCTGTGGTGTATTTGCACGGTGAATTTCCTTTGTTTCCGTGTAATTACGCTTTGCACGGTCGTAATTGCTTTCGTTCATTTTTGCATCGTGCATACCGGTCCCACGACCATCAATACCTGTTTCGGTAAAGTACATACGATCTCTCGTGTATTTATCCATATCTCGATACATCTCTGGTGTCATGTGGTAATAAGGTTCACTATATCCACGCTGATACGTTCCGTGTCCTTTTGGCGCAAATCTGCCATCGGCATATCTATAGTGATCATAGAATCTGCGTTCCGGATAATCTTCGTACTGTTCAAGCATACGCATAATATCCTCATTATCTTCTGACTTTTTCATTGCTTCCACAATTTTGTAGTCTTTGTCATAGCAGACAATGTTTTTTGCAATCTCCGTCCAATCCTTTAAGTCGTCAAGGCTTTGACCGCTGAAATTGTCAAGACCGATAGATTCAGCATTTGTTTTTACGCATTCCATAATTTTCTTTGCGAACTCATGCATATAGATCACCTCCTACGCTTCACGAACAACAATTAAATTACTGTTCTGAACCTCAATAGCCTGTGTAGATGTATTTTGCACCGCTACCGTACTGCAACATCCGCAAGGAACGTCGATATATGCTTGCGCCGAAACATTAAATAAATTCTCAACCGCTGCCGGTGTTACAACCATTCTTGTTGATTGTAAAGGCTCGCCATCTACAGCAAGCGCAAGTGAGATAGCTTCTACTGTTCCACCTGTTGGAATCTGAATGTTTCCGGAATACGATGCAAGAAATCTTGCTCTGCACTGGTTTGTAATACCTCTTAACTTGACAATTCCGCTTCCCTGTCTATGAACAATGCACTTGCTACCACATACCGGTGTTTCTGTCAAAGCAACATCTTCTCCGGCGGCAACAGTTTGTAATGCAATTCCTGTAAATTCTGCCATAATAATATTCCTCCTTACTTCAATTCGCTTATTGATTTTGGAACGTTGGTTTCAGAATCACCTTTACCTGATTTAAGGGTTTCAACCAAGGTTTCCATATAGTCTTTTTTTGAAAGCTTATCCATCGTTTCTGTTATTTCGGAAACTGTTTTAAGCTCATTTACACTAAGTTTCTCGAAATCAATCTTTTTGATCGCTTCGATAAATTTCTCTTTGATTTCATCCATGTTGTTACACCTTCCTATCCATAAAATAAGGGCAAACATTATAGTCTGCCCTTGGGTTATAAGTAATACTGCATAGCAGACATAATCGAGTTAAACTCAATTAAGATACTCAATTATTCTGTTGTAATTAACATCCGCAGCTCTGATTACATCCGCATCCATAAGCGTATGCATTTGGATTTGGAACGACATATGCCGGGACTGCAGTCGGATTTACAGAATTGACGATCTGCTGTGTCTGTGCCGTCATTGCAGTAGTCAGAAGTGCATTCTGTCTGTCCTGTGAAGCAGAAAGTTCAAGCTTTTGTACCTTATCTCTCAAATCCGCATTTTCTTTTGCACATAAGTAGTCAAGAATTGCTCTTGTTCCTGCCTGCTGGCTGTCGATAATATCTCTTGTGTTGTTATTCATTGCATTCTGCAATGCGCAAGTGTTGGTTGCCATATTGTAGTTTACGCCCTGAATAGCTTCACGAGTTTCACAGCAGCAGTTTGCAAGCTGTGCCTGCAATGCATTTGTGTTCTGCATATTTGCGATTGTGTCAGCGTTAATTGCCTGCTGGATGCCATAGCCTGTCTGCATGATATTGGTGTTGATTCCGTTAAATCCTGTAAGCATACTGTTGTTTACAGCGTAGAATCCATCACACAGACCGTTTGTGATACCGTCAAGTTTGCTGATAACAGCCTGATTGTCGAATCCACGCTGAATTGCGCTGTCTGTATAAGCGGCGGCTGTAGAACCCATTCCATTTCCATTTCCCCATCCGTTGTTGCCAAAACCGCCCCAACCGAAGATAAGAAGAATGACAATCCACCATGCGCCATTGCCCCACATACCATCATTGTCTCTGTTGTTGCCTGTTACTGCCGCAATGTCGGCAAGGCTTACTCCGTTACTAAACATATTAGTTTACCTCCATTTGTTTATTTACAAATAGGGAACCTTGGTTTTTACTCTGTCCGGACAAAACCCTAATATGTACTAGATTTATCTAAACATTTGATTTATGTCGTTCATGCTGATTCCATTTTCGCCCATAAAGTTATTAAGCGTTTGCTCCACTCCAGCCATATTGCCGGATTGAATATTTTGCAAAATGCTACTTGCCATCTGGTTTCCTTGACTTGCCGCATTTTGAAGGCTTTGCATAGCCGCCTGTTGCGGATTTTTGATTGCTTTTAATTTATTTATTGCCTGCATAATTCCTTGATTCATCATAAAACCACCATCCTATTACTTTTTATGACTAATCTATGACTAAACTTGGACTAATCTTGACTAACTTTTGTTCTTGCATTAGTCTTAGTCAAAGATTTCTCGTCAATTTTCTTTTCAAGTTCTTCCATCTTCGAAAACAATGTGTCAAAGTGCTTGTTAAATATCTCTGTGGCTTCGTCTGATAGCCCTATTTTCAATTTTTCTGTATCTTGTGATAACTTGTTAGGGTTATCATTTTGAATCGGTTTAAAAACCATTGTAGAGATTGTTCCATCTGCGCTCCATTGCTTCGCGTAAATCTCCGACAAGTCACTCTTTGGGAAAAATGCAACGCTTCCATTCATCGGAACATCATTGGCAACGATAGAATCTTGTGACTGCACGACTTTACCGAATATTCCCTGTTGAATCTGCTCCGGCTGTTGCTGTTGCTGGAATCTCTGAATGTTCTGCATAGGGTTATACGCCTGTTGATATTGTTGATACTGTGGCGCATAACTATTCACCTGTGGCATCTGATACGGATTCATCTGCATTTTGCTTTTCCTCCTCGTCCATAATGTTTTCGATCGCGTGAACGACCGCCGATTGTGTATTTAAGTCCAGCGTCATAATTGCTGGATGCGAAAATATTTTGGTTAAAATCTCGTCTGTAAACATAAAGCCTCACTCCTTTATGATTTAATTTTGACATAAAAAAAGACGGAATATCCGTCAGTTTTCCGTCATAAAACCTTTAGATTTCCGTCATAAAATAAAAAAAGATGCAAAATGCATCATTCTATTACATGTGTTACCTTATTCAAAAAGTGTTACCTTGGGTGTTACCTTTCAATTTTATGGAGAAAAATAAGCGACATACAATTTTCTCCTTTCCTAGTAAAATCAAGGCTTCCCAAGGATTTTTGTTTAATTAAAAAAGTAGCGGAAGGGGGATTTGAACCCTCGACACCACGGGTATGAACCGTGTGCTCTAGCCAACTGAGCTATTCCGCCATAAAAATGGGACCTATAGGGTTCGAACCTATGACCCTCTGCTTGTAAGGCAGATGCTCTCCCAGCTGAGCTAAGATCCCATTCGTTTTTGTGTTGTTTGCTCAACACTCTTGCTATTTTACATACCTTGCTTCCATTTGTCAAGCATTTTCTTGAATTTTTTAACATGTTTTTTTCAGATGCTCTGAAGCCCGCATATTTACGTGGTTTTTAGATGCATCCAATCGAGCGCAAAATAAAGATCCACAAGGTAAGTGTCACAGACGACAGCAATGTCGTAAGCACAATAACATTGGAAGTCAGGATATCATCGTTGTCCATATTCTTCGCCATGACATAACAGCTCACCGTCGTCGGGGATGCCAGCATGATCAAAATTGCTACCATCTCACTCGGTGCAAATCCGAACTTATATGCAAATGGTAAAAACACGAGTGGCAATCCGATCAGTTTGATAAAAGTTGCACCAAGGGCAGGCTTGAGTCTGGCAATCGCCTGTTTCGTGTCAAACCCGGCACCCACCGCCAGCAATGCAATCGGTGTTGCAGTCTGCGCAACATAATTGAGTGTCCGTGCCGGAATCGTCGGGATTGGCAACCGTACCAGTGATGCGATCAGTCCCAGAACAATTCCTATAATAATTGGATTTTTCGCAATGTTGATACAAGCGTTCTTGATTTTACCATAATCTTTATTTGCCTCTGTATTTGCATTAAATACCAATATAATGACTGATAATATATTGAAGAACGGAACTGCCGCCACGATCATAAGCGGTGTCATGCCGATCTCCCCACAGATATTCTCCACAAATGCAACACCCAGGATTGCCGCACTTCCACGCGCACCTGCCTGTGCAAACGCACCCACCATTGTCTTGTCCTTCAGGGTAAGCTTTGCAATGCCCCACACAAGAAAGAACATAATGATCGTCACAATCATACAGAACAGGAAGAACTTTACATTCATATCCTTTCTCACATCGGAACCTGCAATATCCCGGAACAGCATAACCGGAAGTGCGACAATAAACACATATTTATTCGCCACCCGTACAAATTCGTCCGTCAGAAAACCGATCCTTCTCAATATATATCCTAACAAAATAATCAGGAAAATCGGAATCGTCACATTCACGCTAAATATAAAATTATCCATTGTTTTTTCCTCTTTAAAAATCTTTTTTGCATTGCCTAGTGTACCACACTCGTCGACAAATTCCAAGAAATGGCGCTATTTTCCTATATTTTTCGGCATTTTAAATTTTTTTAAAAAAGTTGTTGACAACCACCCCTGCTTTATGTATAATAACACTTGCGTTGAGACGAGGCAGACAAATAAATGCCTTATCGGGGTGTGGCTCAGTTTGGCTAGAGCGCCTGATTTGGGATCAGGAGGTCGCAGGTTCGAGTCCTGTCACCCCGACTTAATATCTTCTCTTCGCCAAGCTCAGATTAAGCGGGTGTAGTTCAATGGTAGAACACTAGCCTTCCAAGCTAGATACGTGGGTTCGATTCCCATCACCCGCTTTGGAGAAACATGTACAGTTGGTACATGTTTTTTTCTTTGTCAGTGGAAATGTTGTCTTAGCAAAAGGAAAAGGGATTGCCGATAAAAATTATCATTATTATCGAAAATCCCTTTTCTTTTTATATTTACTTTTTCTGTTGTTGGGTCATGAGACGCTTTCAGAGTATTTTGTCTCAACATTCCTGCACTTGAAGTGGAAGATCATAAATCCGAGTATGAGCATTCCCCCGATTACGGCTACACCGACTTTGGAGTTGTCGGCAAGCTGGGTTGTGATTCCCATCAACATTGTGCCGAGGAAGGATGCACCTTTACCGAAAATATCATAGATTCCAAAGTATTCGCTCGATTTGTTCTTCGGAATGATTCGGGCAAAATGAGATCTGGAGAGTGCCTGAATTGCCCCTTGGAAGACTGCTACGAGTACAGCAAGGAACCAGAATTCCCATGTTTTATCCAGCTGCAGGGCGAAGGCAGCGATTCCGATATAACCTACGATCGATATAGAGATCAGATCTGTCGTGCGATATTTTTTCGTCAGTTTTCCGAACAGGATCGAAAATGGAAAGGCAACAATCTGCGTAAGGAGTAAAGCCAGAAGCAGGCTGCTGTCGTCAATTCCTACATCTTTTCCGTAAGAGGTTGCCATCTCAATGATCGTATACACTCCATCAATATAGAAGAAAAAGGCGAGAAGGAAATAAAAGACGGTTTTATTCTCGCGCAATTCTTTGAAGATATTTCCGAAGCGCTGAAAGCTGCTCTTGATCGGGGAGCGTACAGGTTCAATATAGTAGATCTGTTTATAATTTTTTAAAAGCGGCAGCGTCACGACCAGCCACCATACAGCATTTAAGAGGAATGCAATTGCAGTTGCCGCAGCAGTCGACAGTCCGATCGGCTCTGCGAACAGCACAAGGATAAGGCTTGCGATAAATGGAACACAGCTTCCGAGATAGCCCCATGCATAGCCGAGAGAGGAGAGGTTATCCATCCGGTCATCAGTAGTTACATCTGATAACATCGCATCGTAAAAAATGAGACTGGAAGCAAATCCAACTTTGGCAACTACGAAAACAGCCAGAAAGAAGATCCAGGAGGACGGCAGAGCAAGAGCAGCACAGCCAATGACACCGACCATCATGGAGAAGGTAAAAAGTGGTTTCTTGTAGCCTTTTGTATCTGCGATCGTGCCGAGTACAGGACCTATGACTGCAACGATCAGTGTCGAAAGAGACACAGCGTATCCGTAGTAGGCGGTGGAGTCCGAAAGGGAAATTCCGTTGGCAGATGCAATGTTTTTGAAATAGATTGGGATGATCGTTGATACCAGAAGGACAAATGCAGAATTTCCGATATCATAGAGGATCCAGTATTTTTCCAGTTTTGTCAGTTGATTCTTGTCCATAGGGGACTCTCCTTTGTTAAATTGTTATTCAAAGTTTCTGTCAAACCGCTCTTCCAGCGGCTCTCCGGTAGAAAGTGCATTGTAAAAGCTTTCGGTCAGGCGGACACCTACCGGAATTGCCTCGATATACAGGTGGCTGAGTCTGCGGCAGATCGGTGCGCAATCCGGATTGCGATGAAAGTTCATCACAAGACCATGAAGTTCCTCATAACTTCCACTGAGCCGAAAGGCAGCATTGATCACTGCGCGGCGCACTTTGCAAGGGCTGATCAGGAAGTTGTTATAAAAGCGGAATGATTTTAATGCTTCGAACATTTCTTTCTCAGAAATTGCAGGGAAAAACTGTGCAATGCAGTTAGAAATTTCTTTGCTTACCTGGATGTGAGAAAGTGTCTTTGTTGTGATGGGATCTTTCTGACAGTGGAGAAGAATACTCCGGTCAAATTCAGTCTCAATTTCCGTATGAGAGATTCCAGTTTCTGTCATCTCTCCGATATATCCGTGGCATTCGCTGTCGAGAGAGTAGTGGCAGATAAATCCGAGAATATAAGCGATGGATGCTTCTCTGTTATTACTCCGGTTGATGACACGTCTTGCCTGTCGGAAGAAAGGAGCAGCAATTTCTGCGTGCATCAAGTGCCCGGCTTTGCTGACTGGATTGCTCTTTAGCGGTCTGTAAAAGAATAAAATGTCAGGACCGTGGAGTCCGATGTCAAAAAGTGCACGGTGTTCTGTGATGATACGCCGAATATCCGGATTTTCTATATTTGCAAGGACTTTTTTTCCAAATGTGTAGTGTGCATAAGCTGCAGGCATGGCAATTCCTCCTTTGAAATTACAATGATAAAGTGTAAGTATTGTATGTTAAGTTTGTCGTATGTATTGTGTTAAAAACTTGTAAAACAGCTGCTTGTTATTTTGTCAGCACTTCGATTCCAGTCTCTGTGACGAGCACCATATATTCAATCTGTGCGGAAAGTCCATCGTCAATCGTGTAGACCGTCCAGTCATTATCCTCATCGACGAAGAAATCAGGGCTTCCTTCATTGAGCATCGGTTCGATTGTAAACATCATACCCGGAACAAGGACCATCTCAGATCCCTTTGGGGTTACATAGGAAACAAAGGGTTCTTCGTGGAACTCCAGTCCGATTCCATGTCCGCCGATATCTTCTACGACAGAATACCCGTTTTTCTGTGCGTGCGTGTAGATTGCATCGGCAATATCTCCGAGGTGTCCCCAAGGTTTTGCCGCTTTTAAGCCAAGTTCTACACATTCTTCAGTTACGCGTACAATCCGTTCGGCACGTTCGCTGACGGTTCCGATTTTAAACATTCTGGACGCGTCTGAAAAGTAACCGTCAAGGATTGTAGAGACATCGACATTGATGATATCTCCTTCCTGAAGGATGATATTTTTATCCGGGATTCCGTGACAGATCTCATTGTTCAGAGAAGTGCATACACTTTTCGGGAATCCTTCATAGCCAAGCGGAGCCGGAATGCCACCGTGGGAAACGGTGAAATCGTGTACGAGTACATCGATGTCCTCTGTGCTTATGCCTGCGTGGATGTGTTTGGCAACGTGGTCAAGCACAGCGGTGTTTAATTCGGCACTTTTTTTGATTGCTTCAATCTGAGCGGGTGTCTTTAACAGTTCTCTTCCCGGGACAATGTGTCCGGCTTCCCTCAGTTGCTGCATTTTTTCTTCCATCGCCATATGGCAGCGTTTATACTTTTTGCCACTGCCGCACCAGCATAATTCATTTCTTTCCATGATGTAAGACTCCTTTTTATAAAATAATGTACATTGTCAGGCAAAGAAAAAAGGGAAAAATACAGTCTTTTCCTTTCTGCCTTGCAATGGTTTAAAATAGTAACAGATGATTTGTACTTCATATAGTATACCGCATTTTTTTGTTGTTAGCACCTGAAAAATAAGATATACTATATTTGTTGAGAAATAGTGACTGTGAATCGGAAGGGATGGGAAATATTTCCATAGAAAGGAAGGGCTTGTATGTTAAGAATAGGAATGTTGACAAGCGGTGGCGATTGCCAGGCACTGAACGCGGCGATGCGTGGTGTGGTAAAGGGTATTTGTTCAAAGATCAAGGATGTGGAGATTTATGGCTTCAAAGAAGGTTATAAAGGATTGATCTATGCTAATTTTGAGATGTTGGCTCCGAAAGATTTTTCGGGGATCCTCACGATGGGTGGAACGATCCTTGGGACATCGAGACAGCCATTTAAACTCATGCGGGTTCCGGATGAGAAGGGACTGGATAAAGTGGAAGCGATGAAGCACACTTACCATAAGCTGAACTTGAATTGCCTTGTGATCCTTGGAGGAAACGGGACGCATAAGACGGCGAATCTTCTGAGGGAGGAAGGGCTGAATATCATTACACTTCCAAAGACGATCGATAATGATCTGTGGGGAACGGATATGACGTTCGGATTCCAGAGTGCGGTAGACATTGCGACAAATACCATCGACTGTATTCATACAACTGCTACATCCCACAGCAGAATCTTCATTGTCGAGGTGATGGGTCACAAAGTTGGCTGGGTGACGCTTCATGCAGGAATTGCAGGAGGAGCGGATATTATCCTGATTCCGGAGATTCCATATGATATCGAGGTTGTGGCAGAAGCAATCCGGAGAAGGACAGAGGCAGGAAAGCATTTTACAATCCTTGCGGTAGCAGAAGGTGCCATTTCCAAAAAGGATGCAAAGCTTTCTAAGAAGGAATACAAAGAGAAATTAAGAAATCGTAAGTATCCGTCCATCGCTTACGAGGTGGCAGAGGAATTAAAAGAACGTACGGGTCAGGAAATCCGGATTACAGTGCCGGGACATACGCAGAGGGGAGGCTCTCCTTGCCCATATGACAGAGTGCTTGCGACAAGACTCGGAGCAGCGGCAGCGGAATTGATCATGACAGAACAGTATGGTTATATGATCGGAATCCGCAACGGGGAGACGACAAAAGTGCCGCTGAAGGAAGTGGCAGGAAAGCTGAAGACGGTGCAGCCGGATTCCGGCATTGTCCAGGAGGCGAAGATTACAGGAATCAGTTTCGGTGATAAATAGCAGAGGTTACAGGAAATACAAAAGGGAACTGTAGATTGTTTTCCGGAATATAGAAGAATGAAACACCAGCAGGAAGATAAGGAGAGAAAAATATGTCATATACAGCATTGTACAGAAAGTTTCGCCCGGGTGGATTTGAGGATGTAAAGGGGCAGGATCATATCGTACAGACATTGAAGAATCAGATAAAGGCAGAGCGGATCGGACATGCTTATCTTTTCTGTGGGACAAGAGGAACCGGAAAGACGAGTGTGGCGAAGATTTTTGCGAAGGCCGTAAACTGTGAGCATCCAGTAGACGGAAGCCCGTGCGGGCAATGCGCGATGTGTCAGAAGATTGCAGAAGGGACATCGATGAATGTGATAGAGATCGATGCGGCATCGAACAATGGTGTCGACAATATCCGTGAGATTCGTGAGGAAGTCGCATATCGTCCAACGGAAGGAAAGTATAAGGTATATATCATCGATGAGGTGCATATGCTTTCCATCGGTGCGTTCAATGCACTGCTAAAGACACTGGAGGAGCCGCCGGAGTATGTAATCTTTATTTTGGCTACAACAGAAGTACACAAGATACCTATTACCATTTTGTCCAGATGTCAACGGTATGACTTTAAGCGGATCACGATCGATACGATCGCGGCGAGAATGAGTCAGCTGATGGAGACAGAGCATGTGGAAGTAGAAGAGAAAGCAATCCGCTATATTGCGAAGGCAGCGGACGGTTCTATGCGTGATGCGCTAAGTCTCCTCGACCAGTGTATCGCATTCTATCTCGGACAGAAATTGAAGTATGATGATGTGCTGGAAGTACTTGGCGCAGTGGACACAGATATTTTCAGCAGGATGCTTAGACAGGTCATGGCGCGGGATGTGGCAGGGGTTCTTCAGACGGTAGAGGAACTGGTCATGCAGGGAAGAGAACTGACACAGCTCGTGGCAGATTTTACATGGTATTTAAGGAACTTGCTTCTTGTGAAAAGTTCTGATAATATGGAAGATGTTCTGGATGTTTCCACAGAGAACTTAATTCAGTTGAAGGAAGAGGCAAAGATGATTGAAAGTGATATGCTGTTTCGGTATATCCGTATTTTCTCAGATTTGTCTAATCAGATCAAATACGCCACACAGAAGAGAGTGCTTCTGGAGGTGACATTGATCAAGCTCTGTACACCGGCAATGGAGACGACGCAGGATAGCCTGCTCGATCGGATCCGTGCAGTGGAAGAGAAGGTGGAGAAAGCAGATTTTTCGACGCAGGGAGAGCAGAGAGTTGTCTACGTGCAGGAGGAGAAGCAGGCGGGGCCTGTTGAGCGCCCGAAGCTTGAGAAAGCGATTCCGGATGACGTGCGGGAAGTGGTGCAGAACTTTAGGGGAATTGCCAATGAGGCATCGCCGATGCTGCGCAATTATCTGAAGTATGCGAAACTAAGTCTCGGTGGAGATGACCGGCTGTTAGTTGTACTGCCGGATGAGATTTCTGCAAATGTTGTGGGGACAGAAGAACATAAGAAGGAGCTGGAAGCTCTGATTGAAAACAGAATCGGCAAGACAGTGACGCTCGATGTCCGTCAGGTAGACGATGGAAGAAGGTTCGAGGATAGTTTTGTGGATATAGAAGATGTGATTCATATGGAAATTACGGTCGAAGATTAAGGAGGATATGATTATGGCAAAACGTGGAGGATTTCCGGGCGGAGGAATGCCGGGAAACATGGCGAATTTAATGAAGCAGGCGCAGAAGATGCAGCGCCAGATGGAAGAACAGGCAAAGGAAATGGAGTCGAAAGAATTTACAGCAACAGCAGGCGGAGGCGCTGTAGAAGTGACTGTTTCCGGTACAAGAGAAGTCCTGAAAGTGAAATTACAGGAAGAAGTGGTAGATCCTGATGATATCGAGATGTTAGAGGATCTGATCGTTGCTGCAACAAATGAGGCGCTCCGTAAAGTGGAGGCAGAATCAGCATCAGCAATGTCAAAATTGACAGGCGGTCTTGGCGGAGGAATGCCGGGACTTCCATTTTAGTGTAAGAAGGAGCGGAGGATATGGACTATTACAGCAGTCAGATCAGTAAATTGATCGAAGAGCTGTCAAGACTTCCGGGAATTGGTGCAAAGTCAGCCGGGAGGCTGGCTTTTCATATTATTAATATGCCGAAGGATCAGGTGGAGCGGCTGGCATCTACGTTGGTGGAGGCGAGAAATAATGTAAGGTACTGCGCGCAGTGCTGTACATTGACAGACAAGGAACTTTGCCCGATCTGCGGAAGTAATAAGCGAGATCAGAGGACAATCATGGTCGTGGAGACGACCAGAGATCTGGCGGCTTATGAGAAGACAGGAAAATATAACGGAGTCTATCATGTTCTTCACGGTGCGATTTCTCCGATGCTTGGGATCGGACCGGGAGATATTAAATTAAAGGAACTGATGGAACGGCTTCAGGGGGATGTCGATGAGGTGATCATCGCCACGAATTCCAGCTTGGAAGGAGAGACAACAGCGATGTACCTCAGTAAACTGATCAAGCCGACCGGAATTAAAGTCAGCCGTATCGCAAGTGGGGTACCGGTAGGAGGAGATCTGGAGTACATCGATGAAGTGACACTTCTGCGTGCATTGGAAGGAAGAACACAGCTGTAAACGTGAAGATGCATTTGTATGAGATACTGCAGGAGGAAACAGAATCAAATATGCAAGGAGGAAACGGGTATGAAATTTTTTATTGACACAGCAAAAGTGGAAGAAATCAAGAAAGCAAATGACATGGGTGTCATCTGCGGAGTAACTACAAACCCATCTTTAATTGCAAAGGCAGGGCGTGCTTTTGAAGATGTAATCGCAGAGATTGCATCGATTGTAGACGGACCGATCAGCGGGGAAGTAAAGGCCACGACCACAGATGCAGAAGGAATGATCGAGGAAGGCAGAAAGATTGCGAAGATCCATCCGAATATGGTTGTGAAGATTCCGATGACGGCGGAAGGGTTAAAGGCATGTAAGGTACTTTCGTCCGAAGGGATCAAAGTCAATGTCACATTGATCTTCACTGCGAATCAGGCGCTGCTGGCGGCGAGAGCCGGTGCAGCTTATGTATCTCCGTTCCTCGGAAGACTGGACGATATCTCTGTGCGAGGCGTGGATCTGATCACAGAAGTGGCAGAGATCTTTGCCGTTTCTGGTATTGACACCGAGATTATCGCAGCGAGTGTCCGCAATCCAATCCATGTTACGGATTGTGCGCTGGCAGGAGCTGATATTGCGACAGTGCCATATGCAGTGATCGAAAAAATGATACACCATCCTCTGACAGACCAGGGAATCGAAAAATTCCAGGCAGATTACCGGGCTGTGTTCGGGGAATAAACGGCTTGCATAAAGAGAAAGCAGCAGATATAATTGAGTAGGAAAACAAAATGTGGAGGCAGTCTAATGAATAAATTAGAATTAATGAAAATGGCGAATGAAATCCGCAAGGGCGCTGTGACGGCGGTTTACCATGCGAAATCAGGACATCCGGGCGGATCATTATCCGCAGCAGATATCTATACATATCTTTTCTTTGAAGAGATGAATGTTGACCCGGCAGATCCGAAAAAAGCAGACAGAGACCGTTTTGTCTTATCGAAAGGTCACACAGCACCGGGATATTATGCGACACTTGCAAACAGAGGATTCTTCCCGGTAGAAGATCTGACAACACTTCGTCATGTGGGATCTTATCTCCAGGGACATCCGGACATGAAGCACATTCCTGGTGTAGATATGTCAAGCGGATCTCTCGGACAGGGAATCTCAGCAGCAGTTGGAATGGCGATCGGAGCAAAGCTTTCCGGAGATGATTATCGTGTATACACACTTCTTGGAGACGGAGAGATCCAGGAAGGGCAGGTGTGGGAAGCAGCCATGCTTGCAGGACATAGAAAATTAGATAACTTAGTTGTGATCGTAGACAACAATGGACTTCAGATCGATGGAAATATTGCAGATGTCAATTCTCCATACCCGATCGACAAGAAGTTTGATGCATTTAACTTCCATGTGATCAATATTGACGGACATAACTTTGACGAGATCGCAGCGGCATTTAAAGAAGCAAAAGAAGTAAAAGGAAAACCGACAGCGATCATCGCGAAGACGATCAAAGGAAAAGATGTTTCTTTCATGGAAAATGAAGCTTCTTGGCATGGAGCAGCTCCAAATGAAGAACAGTATGCAGTGGCAATGGCAGATTTAGAGAAGGTAGGTGAAGCATTATGTCAGATGTAAAGAGAATTGCGACAAGAGAGAGCTATGGAAAGGCATTGGTAGAATTAGGAAAGCTTCACGAAAATCTGGTTGTGCTGGATGCAGACCTTGCAGGTGCTACAAAGACAGCGATGTTTCAGAAGGAATTTCCGGAGCGTCATATTGACTGTGGAATCGCAGAAGGAAATATGATCGGGGTTGCAGCAGGACTTGCTACGACAGGAAAGGTTCCGTTTGCAAGCTCGTTTGCGATGTTTGCAGCAGGACGTGCATTTGAACAGGTGAGAAACTCTGTCGGATACCCGAAGTTAAATGTGAAGATTGGGGCAACGCATGCCGGAATCTCTGTAGGAGAAGATGGAGCGACACATCAGTGTAACGAAGATATTGCGTTGATGAGAACGATTCCGGGAATGGTTGTGATCAACCCTTCAGATGATGTAGAGGCAAAAGCGGCAGTGAAAGCAGCGTATGAACATGAGGGACCGGTATATCTTCGCTTTGGAAGACTTGCAGTTCCGGTGATCAACGATAATACAGAATACAAGTTTGAACTTGGAAAAGGAATTGTATTGCGTGAAGGAACAGATGTGACAATCATCGCAACCGGGTTGGAAGTATCTGAATCGTTGGAAGCTGCAAAGAAATTAGAAGCAGACGGAATCAGTGCAAAAGTAATCAATATTCATACGATCAAACCGCTGGATGAGAAATTAGTGATCGAATCTGCAAAAGAAACAGGGAAGGTTGTTACAGTAGAAGAACATTCTGTGATTGGCGGACTTGGAAGTGCTGTATGTGACGTGCTGTCAGAAAATTATCCGGTGAAAGTGCTGAAAATCGGAGTGAATGATGTGTTTGGAGAATCCGGACCGGCATTAGAACTGATCAAGAAATATGAACTGGATGCGGACAGCATTTACAAAAAAGTAAAAGCATTTGTATCATAAGAGCAGAGACTATGATCAGAAAGAGTAAGAGATATAAAAGTTGGAAGCGTAAAGTCCTCCATGTGCGTAAGGAGTGGCAGGATGAGTTTTGTGAGAGCATCCGTGACATCGCGACACATCCGGTGGTACTTCGCATGAAATTGTATCCCCATCACGGTAACAGCAACTGCTACGAACATTGTCTGCATGTTGCGTATTATAATTATCAGTGGTGTAAGTTTCTTGGTTTGGATGCAAGATCTGCAGCGAGAGGCGCAATGCTTCATGACTTGTTTTTGTATGACTGGCACACACACAGAAAAAAGACGGGTGATCGGTTTCACGGATTGACACACCCGAGAACAGCATTGAAAAATGCAAGTAAGTTTTTTGATCTCAATGAGATTGAGAAGGATATTATTTATCGGCATATGTGGCCTGTGACATTTTTCAGAGTGCCACGGACAGCGGAAGGTTTCATTACCACTTTGACAGATAAATATTGTGGAGCGTGTGAGACGAGTCAGAGAAAGCCTAAGCAACGAAAACAGGTAATGCTCGGATCATATCAATAAAAGTAGAGCAGAAAAAGAACGCGGAAGGGAAAGTACAATGTTTGTACGATTCCTTCCGCTTTTTGTCGAAATATTCCAGCAACCTCTCGACAACAAGTGATAAATTCAGTCGGCTTTGTGTGCTATGCTAAAGAAAATACGCAGAGAGGTGAGTAAAGATGGAAAGAGAGATTCCTAGAAATGTAAGACAGATTGGGAACATATCCGGCGGTCCTAAAATCTATGTAGAAGATTATGTAGATACATTTTTCGGGCAAATTTCGGATCAGACAGAGGAAATTCGGGGAGCATTTTTAATAGGAGAGATGGAAGACAAGGAGCATCCGGATTACATATACATCACAGGAGCAATCCAGATGTATGAACTGAAACGGGACGGAAATACATTTCAGATTACGGAAGAAACATGGAAAAATGCATACGAAGACTGCAAGCGTTATTTTGGAAATGCAACGATCGTAGGATGGTTTGTAAGTGCCCCGGGAATTCCGGCTGAGATCAATGACGAGGTGATACGGACACACGAGAATGCTTTTCCAAATACGTATTCTATATTTGTTATGCGGGATTTGCGGGAGAAAGAAGATTATTTTTATGTGAATAAATTCAATGATCTGATGAAGGTGAGTGGATATTATATTTACTATGAGAAAAATCCTGCGATGCAGAATTATATGATTGCATCGCGAAGAAAAAATGGACTTACGATCAGTGAGTCGGTGGAGGACAGGGCTGCAAAAAGTTTTCGCAACCTGATTCGTACGAAGGGGGAGTTAGAAGATCAAAAACAGTCAATTCATTTTATGCGTATCGCCAGTTCGTTTTTGATCTTAGTCATGCTGGTGATGGGGATAACGATGATGAATAATTATGACAAGATTCAGTCGGTACAAAAATCGCTGGAAGCACTCACAGAATCTGCACAATCGGAACAGGAAGCAAAAAGAGTCAGCGTAGATCGGACGCCTTCCGTTGGATTAAAAAAGGAGCTGGAAGAGCACGCAGTAGAGAAAAAAGAAATCAACAAAGAAGATGCTGCAGCAAAAAGTGGAGAAAAGACCACAGAAGAAAAAACAAAACAGGAAGCATCTGACTGGAAAGAAGGAGCTGCGGAGGAACTTGAGGAGGGAAGCCAGGGAGATATTTATGTTGTGCGGAAAGGGGACACGCTTTTGTCTATCAGCAGAAAAGTTTATGGTACGGATGAAAATATTGCATCTATCTGTAAGATCAATGGTTTGAAAGAAAATGACTTTATCTATGTAGGACAAAAACTGCTTCTTCCGTAATCAGAAAAAGAAAATTAAAAACACACCAGAAAGAAAAAGTGTGATATAATGTACGCGAATATAAGTAAAACAGCGGGATAACGATTAGATCCCGAAAAACAAAGGGGAAAACTATGACTGATAAAATCAATAAAGAATTACATTTGTCAGAGTCGATGCAAAATCTGAAAGAAAAGATCAGAAAGCATAAATTAATGAGGTGGAAAAGAATTATTACGGCAGCATTTCTGGGATTTATGATCATTTTTGGATCTTATCTGCTTTTGGAGTACCGCACATATGAAAATACACGAGTGATTCGTACATACAAAGGAGACAGTTCGGCAGATGGAAGCTATAAGATGTTCGGGGATTCCGTTTTAAAATATACAAAAGACGGAATGACACTGATTGATCAAAAAGGAAAAGAAATATGGAATCACTCTTATCAGATCAAGAATCCGATCATTGAGATTAATCATGAGGTTGCAGCAATCGGAGACAGTGGCGGAAACAGTATCATTGTAATCGACCATGAAGGGATCAAAGGAGAGATTGAGACGACGCAGCCAATCGAAAAGTTGTCTATTTCCACGAATGGAATTGTGGCAGCAGTGTTAAAAGATGAAGTTTCTCCGAAGGTGATGTGTTATGATTCGACGGGAAATATTCTCGTAGAAAATAAAGTATCAGCAGCAAAAGACGGTTATCCAGTGGAAATCGCACTTTCCAATGATGGGACAACCTTGATCGTGTCTTATTTACATGTACAAAGCGGAGCGCTTGCTTCCAACGTGGTGTATTACAACTTTGGGGATGCAGGAAGAGAAGAGAAAAATAATCAGGTTGCCGGAGAAAGCTATACGGGTCAGATTGTTCCAAGTGCTTTTTTTATGGATGATGAGACGTCTGTGCTGGTCGGGGAGTCTGGGTTTTATATTTATGAGGGAACAGACAAGCCTAAATTGAAAAAAGAAGTAAAATTTGATACAGAGATCAAGAGTGTATATCATACAGAGAAGTATATCGGTTTTGTTTTAAAGGCAAAGGACAAAAAGGGATATGAAATCTGTCTTTATAATCAAAAAGGACAGCGGACGATGTCTAAAAAGTTTCAAGGGGATTATGCACATGTAAAGATGGTCGGAGAAACGGTGATGATGTATGACGGTGTAAATTGCTGTATTTACACTGCGAATGGTGTGAAGCGGTTTGCCGGACAATTTCAAGATAAGATTCTCGATATAGTTCCGGTGGGGGGAATCAACACTTATACGGTCATGAATATCAACGGAATCCAGAAAGTTCGTCTGGTAAAATAGAAGGGGAAAAGAGCAATGGATCAGACAAACTGGATGGCAGTCATTGTTATGGCAATTTTTGCGATCAGTATCTGCAATGGCTATCGAAAAGGGTTTTTCAGGCTTTGTGTTTCTTTTGCTGCGACAATTTTTACGGTGATACTGGTGAGCATTCTTACGCCACATGTCGGGGAAGCAATCATGAAGTGGACGTCTGTGGATGAGGTGATAGAGAAAAATTGCATGGAGATTTTTGCACCGGCGGAGATTGCAGAAAAGGAAGATGTTTCCCTTCAAGAGCAGATTCAGACAATCGAACAGGCAGGACTTCCAGAATTTTTCAAGCAGATCCTTTTGGAAAACAATAACCGGGAAATTTATGGGATACTCGGAGCGGAACGATTTGCAGATTATATCAGCAGTTATATTACGAGGACTGTGATCAATGTAATCGCTTTTTTGACGACATTTGTTTTCCTTACAATCGTGGTGAGGATGACTTTGTTTACATTGGATGTGATCACAAAGATTCCGATCCTGCATGGATTGAACCGATGGGCAGGAGCGGCACTTGGGTTTTTTCTAGGAGTCATTTTTGTGTGGATGTTCTTTTTGGTGCTTACTTTGTTTGGAGGTACTCCGTTGGGAGCGGAGTGTTTCCGACAGATACAGTCAAGTAGATTCCTGTCAGAATTATACAGAGCGAATGTGATTTTAAGAGAAATGCTGCTTTAAGCAAGAAGGACTTCGATAACAGAAATAGAAAACATATTTAAAAAGAGGAAGAGATGAGATGGGATGGGATATAGTCATGAGATTATTTTGCCAAATGAGGATTTGAGTTTTAAAATGTTTCTATTTGAAGGGAAAAATGGAAACTATGTTAGGGGAAAACATTGGCATCGCTCAATAGAGATTTTTGCAATTTTTGAAGGTAGTTTACGCTTCTTTTTGAATGAAGAAGAGTATAAAATGAATGCGGGGGAATTCCTTTTAGTAAACTCCAACGAAGTACATTCGATTTTTTCTCCAAAGCCGAATGTAACAGTTGTGATTCAGATTCCACTTGTCGTTTTTAAAAAATACTATACAAATGAACAATTTATTTCTTTTTCGCATGAGCCGCGCGTCCGCAATCAGGAATTAATGAAGCTGATGCATAAAATGTATGATACCTATGTGAAAAAAGAATGCGGATATGAATTTCGAGTACAAAGCTATTTTTATGAATTGCTTTACACACTTGTTACAGAATATAGAAATACGGATATTAGTCCTGAGGCGGTTAAAAGTTATCAGAAATTAAGTCGGCTTACGGAAATTACAGATTATATCAAAAAGAATTATCAAAAAGAATTGTCGTTGGAGAGTCTGGCAGAAATCTTCGGATATTCTCCAACGTATTTGTCGAAGATGTTTCAAAAGTATGCAAAGATTAATTATAGGGATTATGTACAAAATGTGAGATTGGAGCGTGCCAGTAAGGAGTTAATGGAGACGGATCACATGATTAGCGATATTGCATTGAATCATGGGTTTGCCAATAGCAAAGCCTTTGCAAATGCATTTCGTAAAAAGTATGGAAGATTACCAAGTGATTTTAGAAAAGAGAAAAACTAAAAGAAGTGTATGCAGAGACAGCTGCTTCCGAATGAAATCGGAAAGAAGTGTTTCGCATACACTTTTTTTATGTTGCAAGTCATAAAGAGGTTGTTGTGGAAAAATGACAAGAAAGTGACATTAAAAAGGCAATATATTGGTTGAATAGAATAAAAAAACTTGTTAAAATATAGAAAAATTTCCAAAAGAGGGGGGAGAAGCTTAAAAATGAAAAAGGTAACGGATGAATCTTTTAAAAAATACGGGAAAGTGATAAGTAATTTAGAATTCTCGGATCTGTTAGAAAAAATGAATGCTACACAAGTTCCGGAGGATGTTATTTATGTACCATCAATGGAATGCTTGGAAAAATCGGATGTAGCACAGAAATTGAAAAATAGTATATACGGCGGCTTAGATATTCAGATAGGATATTGCAACGGACATAATAAGTCATTGAATGCACTGGAATATCATCGTTGCTCAGAAGTGGATGTGGCGGTGGATAATCTGATTCTGTTGCTTGGCTGTCAGCAGGATATAGAGGACGACTTTACATATGACACGGAACGGGTAGAAGCTTTTTATGTACCGGCAGGAACTGCGGTAGAATTATATGCAACGACGCTTCACTATGCACCGTGTAACGTGGAAGATCGGGGATTTCGTTGTGTGATCGTACTTCCAAAGGATACGAACACAGAGCTTACTTTTGAAACATCCGGTGAGGGTGAAGAAAAATTGATGGTCGCAAAAAACAAATGGTTAATCGCTCACGAAGATGCAAAGATTGAAGGAGCTTTTAATGGACTCAAAGGTCTGAATATTACGTTGGAGTAAATCAGGAGGAGAAAAAATGAATAATATGCCAAAACTTAAGATTGGTGTGGTAGCAGTAAGCCGGGATTGTTTTCCGGAAAGTTTATCTGTTACAAGACGAGAAGCACTTATCAAAGCTTATGTTGAAAAATATGGAGAAGCAGAAATCTATGAATGCCCGATTTGCATCGTGGAAAGTGAAATTCACATGGTTCAGGCTTTAGAGGATGTCAAGAAAGCAGGATGTAATGCATTGGTTGTATACCTTGGAAACTTTGGACCGGAAATTTCTGAAACTTTACTTGCAAAGCATTTTGACGGACCAAAAATGTTTGTTGCAGCTGCAGAAGAAAGAGGAGACAATTTGATTCAGGGACGTGGTGATGCATATTGTGGAATGTTGAATGCAAGCTACAATCTGAAACTTCGCAATGTCAAAGTATATATTCCAGAATATCCGGTCGGAACCGCAGAAGAATGTGCAGATATGATCCATGAATTTGCTCCGATCGCAAAAGCGATTATTGGACTGCATAGTTTAAAGATTATCAGCTTTGGTCCGCGTCCGTTAAACTTTTTAGCTTGTAATGCCCCGATTCAGCAACTTTACAATTTAGGGGTTGAGATTGAAGAAAACTCTGAGCTGGATCTCTTCGAAGCATTTAATAAACACGCAGATGACGAGAGAATTCCGGAAATTGTAAAAGAAATGGAAGAGGAACTTGGTGCAGGAAATAAAAAACCAGAGATTCTTAGAAAATTAGCACAGTATGAGCTGACGTTAAAAGATTGGGTAGAGGAGCATAAAGGGTACAGAGAATATGTTGCCATTGCAGGAAAATGCTGGCCTGCATTCCAGACTCAGTTCGGATTTGTGCCGTGCTATGTGAACAGCCGTCTTACAGCGCAGGGAATTCCGGTATCTTGTGAGGTAGATATTTACGGAGCTTTGAGTGAGTTTATCGGTACAGTAGTAAGTAATGACATCGTAACCTTACTGGATATCAATAATAATGTTCCGGCAGATCTCTATCGGGAGGATATTGAAGGAAAATTTGATTATACACATAAAGACACATTTATGGGATTCCACTGCGGAAACACTGCAAGCAAAAAACTTTCTTTCTGCGAGATGAAATATCAGCTGATCATGGCAAGATCGCTTCCGGAAGAAGTGACACAGGGAACTTTGGAAGGAGATATTGTTCCGGGCGATATCACATTCTTCAGACTCCAAAGTACAGCAGATTGTAAGCTGCGTGCATACATTGCACAGGGAGAAGTTCTTCCGGTTGCTACAAGATCATTCGGTTCGATTGGTATTTTTGCGATTCCGGAGATGGGAAGATTCTATCGCCATGTGTTGATTGAGAAAAACTTCCCGCATCACGGAGCAGTTGCGTTTGGAAAACATGGAAAAGTATTATTTGAAGTATTCAAATATATTGGAGTTCCAGTAGAAGAGATCGGATACAATCAGCCAAAAGGTGTGAGATATCCTACTGAAAATCCATGGGGATAAATAAGTGAATCGATAAGTTGCCTATACTTTTTGCGTATGGGCAACTTTTTTATGTTCGTAGGAGATTGCTTTGGAATCTTATACGATAAAACATGCTTGCGAGAGAGGTTTTGTTCTTTGGATATTCCAAGAAATATATGTGCGAATATGATATTTTATTGACAATCTCGTTGATGTGCATAAAAAAGTAGATATACAAATGCGTTTTATATGCAAAATGACAAGAAAGTGACATTGAGAGGTTGAAAGTCTGCTAGTGATGCACAAAAAAGATTGCTATAATTTAAAATATAAGAAACAGGAAATCCACAAAAGGAGGAAACAAAAATGAAAAAGAGACTTGCGAGAGTTCTTGCTGCAACCTTAGCAGCATCGACAGTACTTACAGGTTGTGGGGGTGGAAGTGAGAAAAAATCTGCGAATGGGAAAGCACCTGAGAAACAGAAAATCACTGAGGATGTAACAAAGACAGAAGGAGAAATCAACGTTTGGACAAACTTAAGCCAGGACGAGATGAATTTCTATGTGGAGGAGTTCAATAAAATTGTACCGGGCGTTAAGGTAAATGTAACAGTTATGCCGTCCAAAGAATACCGGACAAAACTTCAAAATGCGTTCCGTACAGGAACAAATGCACCGGATGTAGCAACTTTTGAAATTTCAGACTTTGGTGTTTATAAAGATTCCGATATGCTTGAGAACTTAAGCCAGGAACAGTACGGAGCAGATGCGATTTCGAAAGACATGATCCCATATGTAGATGAGTTATCAAGAGATGGGGAAGGAAATGTAAAAGGTCTTTCATGGCAATCAACACCGGGCGGATTCTGGTACAAAAAAGCATTAGCAAAAGAATATCTTGGAACCGATGATCCACAGGAATTATATGAGATGTTATCAAGCTGGGACAAAATTGTTGAAACGGGTAAACAGGTTTATGAAAAATCAGGTGGAAAAATTGCTTTATTAGATGACGTGGAATCTGTATTACAGCTCTATGCATCTTACAAAGGACAGGCATGGGTAGATGAAAACAACCACATCATTGATGATGAGTATATGCTTGAGATGTACGAAATGATGGATACTGTTGTAAAAAATAAAGTAGATGCAGAAGCTGATATGTGGTCAGCAGGCTGGACATCCGGAATGTATTCAAAAGATATGTTTATTTTAACATGTCTTCCAACTTGGGGATTAAACTTCTGTATTAAACCAGGTATTCCGGCAGACGAAATGGACAAAGCTGCTAATACATGGGGATATATGCAGGCTCCAATTCCTTACCAGAATGGTGGAACATGGTATGGAATGTATTCGAAATCAGAAAATAAAGATGCTGCATGGGCTTGGATTAAAACTATGACATCCAACGAAGATTACCTTGTAAACGGTCTTGCAAACACATGGGGAGATTTCCCAGGATATATCCCGGCAATTGAAAGATGTATTGAAGAGGGACATACAGATATCGTTACAGGAGATCAGCAGTATTTTGCAGATTTCTATGAAACAGCAAAAAATGTAAAAGGAGATCCGATGACAAAATATGACCGTCAGGCATGGGCAAGTGCAACTGCACAGATGGATCTGATAGCTACAGGACAGACAACACCGGAAGAAGCAGTAGAAGGCTTTAAAGAAGAAATGAAAAATATTTATCCGGAAATCGAAATCGATTAATTTTTAGCAACATAGCTGCTTCGTGGAGGTATTCGGGAAGAGTACAACGCGAAGCAGCTTTTTTAGTCGGAAGGAGGATTACAAAAAAGTGTCCGCAAAAACAAAGAAAAAACGAAACAAAATAAATAAAAATAATGCAGGATATTTCTTTATTGCCCCATATATTATTGTGTTCCTGGGGTTTACGCTGTATCCGATTCTTTATACGTTTAAATTAAGCTTTATGACATGGGATGGATTTGGAGAACAACAATTTGTTGGGTTAGCCAATTATGCCAGATTGTTACATGATCCGATGTTTATCAAGTCGATCGGGAATACAATATTCATTGCGCTGCTTTCGATGATACCACAGATGGTATTCGGATTAGTGCTTGCATTTTTATTGAACCAGAGAAGATTAAAAGGATCTAATTTCTTTAAAACGGTTTTCTATTTTCCGAATCTTGTCACAGCAGTTTCGCTCGGTGTTTTATTCAGCTTACTCTTTGACTGGAAAGTCGGAAGCGTGAACCAGTTACTTACCTCTTTGCATATTATTTCGGAACCGATCAACTGGAAAGGAAGTCCGATCTTATCACAGTTGATTGTTGCATTTGTTCTGTTTTGGCAGTATTTTGGATATTATACGATTATCTTCACAGCAGGAATTCGTGGTATTTCTTATGAACTGTTTGAGGCAGCAGAGGTGGATGGGGCAACAAAGGTTCAAACCTTCTTTAAAATTGTTCTTCCGCTTATGCGACCGATCATGACCTTCGCATTTGTAACTTCCATCATAGGTGGTCTGCAAATATTTGACCTTCCATATACATTCGGCGGTCAAATGGGAGGAACGAAAGGATCCTTGTTGACGATGGTTATGTATATGTACAATATTGCATTTACAAATTTAGATTATGGATACGGTGCAGCTATTTCTTATGGATTATTTGTGATTATTATTGTATTTTCTATTATCTTTATGAAGTATACAACAGGAAAGAAGGAGCAGTATTAAATGAGTGTGAAAGCAAAAAAAGAAAACCACGCAAAAATCGGCAGGATTTTGACCTATATCGTTTTGATTTTTCTGGCTATTATAAGTATAGTACCATTTTATAATATGATTATTGGATGTACTCATGATAATGCAGCCTTAGCAACATCTTTTCAAATGCTTCCAGGAAGCCATTTGATGGATAATTATAAACGATTACAAGACAATGTAAATATCTGGAGAGGACTTGCGAACAGTATTTTTATTTCGGTTACTTATACATTGATTTCTACATATATTGGAGCTTTAACGGCATATGGATTTGCAAAATATAAATTCCGCGGAAACAAAGTTTTGTTCTGGATTGTACTTGCAACGATGATGTTGCCAGGACAGCTTGGTATCATCGGATATTTCCAGGAGATGAATGGATTAGGATTGCTGGATAGTTATCTTTCTATTATTATGCCGAGTTTTGCAACTCCGGTTATGGTATATTGGATCCGTCAGTATATAGATGCGTATGTTCCGAATGAACTTATGGAAAGTGCGAGGATTGATGGCTGCAATGAATTTAAAATTTTCAATAAAATTATTTTCCCGGTAATTATTCCGGGTGTAGCTACACAGGCAATTTTCACATTTGTAGGATGTTGGAACTCATTTGTTCAGCCGTCTATTCTTTTGTTCTCGCAGGAGAAATTTACACTTCCTATTTTGGTACAGCAGATGCAAGGGGTATACAAGACGGACTATGGTGTTATATATTTAGGAGTAACACTATCAGTTATTCCAATTCTTCTTTTATTTATGTTCTGTTCAAAGAAGATTTTGGAAAGTTCAATGGCTGGTGCAGTAAAGGGATAATCTATGAAATATGATTTTGATGAACAAATAGACAGAAGAAATACAAACAGCGCAAAATTTGATGAGATGGATGCGTTGTTTGGCTCGGACGTGATGCATTTAGGAGTGGCAGATATGGACTACCGCTCCCCAAAGCCAATCATAGAGGCAATGCAGAACATTGTTGAGAAAGGTGTGTTTGGATATACTATTTGGCCAGAGAATTATGAAGAACTGGTTTCTCAATGGATGAAGCGTCGTTATGGACAAGAAACTAAGAACGAATGGGTTGTATTTTCTCCGAGAATTAATATGGCGTTGAATATGGCAGTGGAAACTTTTACAAATGAGGGAGATGGGATTGTTCTTCATACTCCGGCTTACACAGCGCTCCAAAATGCAGTTGAGAAATATAACCGTGTTATGATTGAAAGTCCTCTTGTGTTGGAGAACGGTAGATATAAAATGGATTTTCAGCAGTTGAGAAGAAATCTGGACGAGAAGAAAGTGCAAGGTGTCTGTGCAAAAATCATGCTTTTATGTAATCCACATAATCCAACGGGGAGAGTCTGGGAAATCGAGGAGCTGCAGCAAGTAGTTGATATTTGTAAGGAATATGATCTGCTTTTGATATCGGATGAAATACATGAAGACTTTGTGAAAAAAGGGCATAAATTTGTGTCGTGCCTGCACTTTCAAGAGGATCTTCAGGGACGGATGATTGTGTGCAATTCGATTACAAAGACATTTAACGTACCGGGAGTTATCTTGTCGAACTTATTGATTCCGGATCAAGGAATCAGGGAGCGGATGAAAGAAACCATGGACCGTTGGGGACTTCATAATCCGAATATTTTTGCTGCCGGTATTATGGAAGCGGCTTATACGCAATGTGATGAATGGATAGAACAGGTCAATGCATATCTGGATGAGAATTATGAGTTTTTGAAAAAATATATTGAAAAGAATATGCCAGAACTGGAAGTGATTCCATCAGAGGGTACTTATATGGCATGGGTGCAAACAGAAAAGCTTCAGATCAGTCCGGAGGAGTTAGAAAAGTTTTTTATCGAAGATGCAAAGGTATCTGTTTATATGGGCAGCAGATATGGGAAGCATACTGATTCTTTCATAAGGATCAATATTGCAACGTCAAGGAGTTATCTACAGGAAGCATTAGAAAGGATTCGGGCACAGTATTACAAAATAGCGCCAAACAATAAAAAGTAAAAGCAATTAGAGGTGTAGAAGATGGATAGGGAATTTTTGGATAAACTATTAGAGCAGATATCGGTATCTGGCTGTGAGGAGTGTGGACAAGAGGTAGTAAAATCTCACATGCAGCCCTTTTCAGATGAGATATGGACAGATGAAATGGGAGATGTAATCTGTATTTTAAATCCGGAAAGTCCGGTTAGAGTCATGCTGTCTGCACATGCAGATGAAATTGGTCTTCTTGTCACGAGGATTACAGAGGAAGGCAGAATTCAGGCGATTGAGCGTGGAGGTATCATTCATCAGAATTATCCGGGACAGAAAGTTCGGATTCATACGCAAAAGGGGATTGTGTATGGTGTTGTAGAGTGCAGCAGGGAATTGTTTAAACAAGATAATTTAAAAGCTTCTGATTTTTTGATTGACATCGGTGCTACTTCGAAAAAAGATGCGGAAGCATATGTATCGCTTGGAGATACGGTTGTATTGGATGCAGGAGTAAGGGAACTTGCAAATGGCAGACTGACAGCGCGGGCATTCGATGATCGAATTGGTGTTTTTGTAATTATGGAGGCGTTAAAAAGAGCGAGGGAGAGAGGCTGTGAGATAGGAGTTTATGCAGCAGCGACGGTTGGCGAAGAGACGGTTAAAAACGGGGCATATTGGTCTAGTACACGGATTCAGCCGACAGCAGCCGTCGTTGTAGACGTTACGAATTGTACGGATTATAGCAGGTTCCCAAATCCGGCAGTAGCGGGAGATGTTGTTCTTGGAGGGGGTCCATCTCTTTGCAATAGTCCGTTAGCATCCAAACGGTTGAATAAAAAAATGCAGGAATGTGCAGAACGCATCGGCATTCACACACAGCGTGAGGCGGCAAGTGCAAGAAGCTATACGGATGCAGATGAGATTCATTTTTCCAATCAAGGGGTACCGGTAGTATTTACAGCAGTTCCACTGCGCAACATGCATACACCGGGAGAAATTGCGGATATGAAAGATGTAGAAGGCTGTATTGAAGTGATTGCAGAATTTTTATGTTCGTTTACTGAGCCGTAATGAATGTGTGGTAAGTTAACAGGAAGGTAGTTGGAGGAAACAAATATGTTATACATAGGTATCGATTTAGGGACATCGGCTGTGAAGCTGCTTTTGATGGATGGAAATGGAGAAATTAAAAAAATAGTTTCGAAAGAATATCCTTTGTTTTTCCCGAACCCTGGATGGTCAGAACAAAATCCGGAAGATTGGTTTGAACAATCTATGAACGGTCTGAAAGAGCTGACTGCAGAATGTGATAAATCGCAAATTGCAGGAATCAGTTTTGGTGGACAGATGCATGGATTGGTTGTCCTGGATGAAGAAGATAATGTAATAAGACCGGCGATTTTGTGGAATGATGGTCGTACGGGAGAAGAAACAGAGTATTTAAATACAGTAGTCGGAAAAGAAACACTTTCGAAGTATACTGCCAATATTGCGTTTGCCGGTTTTACGGCTCCAAAGATTCTTTGGATGAAACGTCATGAACCGGAACGTTTTCAGAAAATTAAAAAAATCATGCTTCCAAAAGATTATCTTGCTTATCGATTGTGCGGAACATTTTGTACAGATGTATCGGATGCTTCCGGTATGCTTTTGATGGATGTGAAAAATAAATGCTGGTCAAAAGAAATGCTTGAGATATGCAGTATTACAGAAGAACAGCTTCCGAAGCTATATGAAAGCTATGAGGTCGTAGGATCCTTAAAGAAGAATATTGCCGAGGAACTTGGAATGACAGAAGAGGTAAAAGTGATTGCAGGAGCCGGAGACAATGCGGCGGCAGCGGTGGGTACAGGCACAGTAGGAGAGGGAATGTGTAATATTTCTCTTGGAACTTCCGGAACGATTTTTATTTCCAGTAAAAAATTTAAAGTAGATGAAAATAATGCACTTCATTCTTTTGCACATGCAGATGGAAACTATCATCTGATGGGATGTATGCTAAGTGCAGCATCCTGCAATAAGTGGTGGTCAGAAGAAATATTGAAAACAACAGATTTTGTAAACGAACAGGCAGGTATTACAAAACTTGGTGAGAATAACGTATTCTATCTTCCATATTTAATGGGAGAAAGATCTCCGCATAATGATCCAAAAGTCCGGGCTGCTTTTATCGGAATGTCTATGGACACAACACGGGAAGAAATGACACAGGCAGTTTTAGAAGGAGTGGCATTTGGATTAAGAGACTCTCTTGAGGTTGCGAGAAGTCTTGGCATAAATATTGCGAGAACGAAAATCTGCGGTGGAGGTGCAAAAAGTCCACTTTGGAAAAAGATTATTGCAAATGTCATGAACATAAAAGTAGAAGTGATAGAGAGTGAAGAAGGACCGGCGCTTGGAGCTGCCATGCTTGCAGCGGTCGGGTGTGGAGAATATCCGGATGTTGAAACAGCAACAAAGCAATTTGTGAAGACTGTCGATACCGTAGAGCCGGAAAAGGAACTTGTAGAAAAATACGAGGAAAGATATCAGAAATTTAAAAATATCTATCCGGCGGTAAAAAATCTGTTTTAGTCTGAAAAGCTTGGGAATCGTTTGATTATCTAGGTTTAAAAATTTTCCTGAGGTACGGGGATTCGAAAAAGAATAGTGCAAATCAGCATGAAGTCGGATCCCGTGCCGGGAATTGCGAATGAATTATGGATGAGATAAGAAAGCGGTAGAGAAGAAAGAGTAAAGCTTTTTGAAATAAAATAAAAAATGTATTGACAGTTTTTGAATAAGATGATATTATAAATGTCGCTGCAAACAGCAGTGGCTATATTTTTTGAAATGTTTCATCAGAGTTAACAGGAAATGAAAAATAAAATAAAAAAACTGTTGACAAAGAAAGAATAAAGTGATAAGATATAGAAGTTGTCGCGACAAGCGATAACGAAAAAATAAAAGTAAAAAAGTGCTTGACAAGTAAGAGGCGCTGTGATAAAATGAAACAGCTGATTACGAAAAGCAAAACAGAACATTGATAATTAAACAATAGACAACACAACCCTGAAAATTTCGAACAATTGAGAAAATTTCAGAACAGACAGAAATGTCAACCTAAAAACAGTAAAAGGGATAGGATTGCTAGTAGTGATTCTTGACTGGAAACAAACACTTTTAACGAGAGTTTGATCCTGGCTCAGGATGAACGCTGGCGGCGTG